>Ga0265338_10001322_pt1 | contig 40480 bp, 39 predicted proteins | sample 42126metaG_FD_193579 | JGI IMG/M metagenome (GOLD analysis project Ga0265338, IMG submission 193579) | Rhizosphere microbial communities from Carex aquatilis grown in University of Washington, Seatle, WA, United States - 4-21-26 metaG | ecosystem: Host-associated > Plants > Roots > Rhizosphere... | reverse complement strand
GTCGGCGCCAACTGCTAGCCGCAAGGCCCGATCGCGCACATGCGTGCCTGAACAGGGAACCAGCGCCCCGTTAAGAAGAATCCGGGTGAGACACCACCGCTGCGGAACGAGGACCGGGCCGGGGCGCGACCGCCGTAGGGGCGGCCGCGCCCCGGCCCGGGTGGTGGCGGTGTCAGGGGCCGATCAACGGCATGACGTTGAACCGCTCGCGCAGCAGGCCGAACTGGTACATCACGTCGGCGACGCGCTGGATGCGCACCGTGTCGATGGCGGTCGGGTAGATGTTCACCGCCATCACCGCGGCCACAAGCGGTGGCACCTCCCCGTTTTGCGGGCCGCTGAGCGCCTCCATCGCCTTCTCCACCGCCGGGCGGCTGGTGTCGGCGATTTCCTGGCCCTGCGTCAGCGCGGTGATGAACGCGCGCAGCGTGCCCGGGTTCTGCTGCGCCCAGGACTTGGTGGCCACGTACCCCTGGATGGGGAACTGCTCGGTGGCACCCTGGTTCAGGTCGGCCAGCTCGACCGCGCCGTACTTCTGCTCGGCCGAGGTCGCGAACGGCTCTGGCATGGCCGCCGCGTCGATCTTGCCCGCCGCGAGTTGCGATGCCATCTGCGGGAACGGGATCGGCGCGGCGGGGAAGCGCACCTGGTTCAGCCTGACGCCGTTCTCGGTGAGCACCGAGGCGGCGAGCAGGTAGTTAATATTCTGGGGCGCGTTGATCCCCAGTTTGTGCCCCTTCAGCTGGGTAAGGGTAGTTATCTTGGACCCCGGCATCGTGTAGATCGCCTGGGTTCCCTGCTGCATCACCGATCCCTCGGCGATGATCTCGAGCTGGGTCTGATGATCATCCACGTAATGCTGGATGTAAGAGACGTAGTTCCCGCCGGTAATGTCGTACTGCCCGGCCAGCTGCCGGCCGATGACCTGGTCGCTGCTGACGGCGGGGGAGTAGTTGACGGTCAGGCCCAGCTTCTTGAACAGGCCCTGGTGCAGGGCGACGAAGAAGCCGGCGGAATCGACGGCCGGGACTACGGCTACGTTAATCGTGGTTTTCTGTAGTCCGTTCGGGCTAGTGCTTCCGGCTGTTGCGGCTACTCCGCCGCAGCCCGAAAGGGCTAGCATGGCTATTGCTAGGGGTGGCACGAAAATGCGTGCGCGTGTGCGGAACAAGGAATTCCTCCTGAGTTGCGGCCTACAGGTAGGTGTGCTGAGCGTAAATCAGGAAGAATTGCTTTCTTTACCTTTTAAAGGAAATAGTGGCATTTCCCGCATAGAGTTATGCGCTTTAACCCGGGTGGCGGGATGAGTGCCAGCTGGCGCGAGTCGCCAGAGTTGCGCGTGTGACTGGCGCGGTATGGCTGCCGCTGCCGCCTGGCGTCCGCGGGCAGCGCAGGCAACGCGGGCAGCGTCCTGATAACAGCAAGAAGCGGCAGCGCGGGCCCGGATTACTGATAACAGCAAGAGGCGCCTCGCGCGGCCCCGGGGCCCCGGGCATGAGGGGGCCCCGGGCATGAGGGGGCAAGGGCGCGCCTGCTGGCCGACGTGCCTGTTAAGCGGGGGAGGGGCCCCGCGGGCAGGGCGCGCAGGCCGGGCTGCGGCAGGGCGCCGTTGAAGTTGCATGATCATGCAGTGTCATGCATATAATTGCAGCCATGACTAAGGTGCTCGCCTCCCTCCCCGTTGGTGAACGTGTCGGCATCGCCTTCTCCGGTGGCCTGGACACCTCGGTGGCCGTCGCCTGGATGTGTGAGAAGGGTGCGGTGCCCTACACCTACACCGCCGACCTCGGCCAGTACGACGAGCCCGACGTGGCGTCGGTGCCCGGCCGGGCCGGCGCCTACGGGGCGCAGGGCGCCCGCCTGGTCGACTGCCGGGCCGCCCTCGTGGAGGAAGGCCTGGCCGCGCTGACCTGCGGGGCGTTCCACATCAGGTCAGGTGGCCGGGCCTACTTCAACACGACACCGCTTGGCCGTGCGGTCACCGGCACGCTGCTGGTGCGGGCGATGCTGGAAGACGACGTGCAGATCTGGGGCGACGGCTCCACCTACAAGGGCAACGACATCGAGCGGTTTTACCGCTACGGCCTGCTCGCCAACCCGTCGCTGCGGATCTACAAGCCCTGGCTGGACGCCGCGTTCGTCGGCGAGCTGGGCGGCCGGGCGGAGATGTCCCAGTGGCTGGCCGACCGCGGGCTGCAGTACCGGGCCAGCAAGGAGAAGGCCTACTCGACCGACGCGAACATCTGGGGCGCCACCCACGAGGCCAAGCAGCTCGAGCACCTGGACGCGAGCGTGGAGCTGGTCGAGCCGATCATGGGCGTCCGGTTCTGGGACCCGGCGGCGGAGATCGCGGCCGAAGACGTGACGGTAACCTTCGAGCAGGGCCGCCCGGTCGCCATCAACGGCAAGGAGTTCGCCGACGCGGTCGCCCTGGTACTCGAGGCGAACGCGATCGGCGGCCGGCACGGGCTCGGCATGTCCGACCAGATCGAGAACCGGATCATCGAGGCCAAGTCGCGCGGCATCTACGAGGCGCCCGGCATGGCGCTGCTGCACGCCGCCTATGAGCGGCTGGTCTGCGCGATCCACAACGAGGACTCGATCGCCGCGTACCACGGCGAGGGCCGCAAGCTCGGCCGGCTGCTGTACGAGGGGCGCTGGCTCGACCCGCAGGCGCTCATGATCCGCGAGTCGCTGCAGCGCTGGGTGGGCACCGCGGTCAGCGGCAGCGTCACCTTGCGGCTGCGCCGGGGCGAGGACTACTCGGTGCTCGACACGTCCGGGCCCGCGTTCAGCTACCACCCCGACAAGCTGTCGATGGAGCGGGTGGAAGACGCGGCGTTCGGGCCCGCGGACCGGATCGGCCAGCTCACCATGCGCAACCTGGACATCGCCGACTCCCGCGCCAAGCTGGAGCAGTACGCGGGCCTCGGCATGTTCGGCGGCGGCCACGCGGACCTGATCGGCGCCGGCGGCAGCGGCGCGGCGTCGCCCGCCGAGCTGATCGGCGCGATGCAAACCGGCGGGGCCGAGGCGATCGCGTCGGCCGGCCAGGTCCCCGACGACGAGCTGCTCGACCGGGCTGCCATGGAGTCAGGCACCGACTAGCGGCCGAACGGGTGCGCCTGGCTCACCCGCCCCCGCCCATCTGATAACAGCAAGAAGCGCGGAGCGCCCGGTGATCGGATGTGGTTCCGGATAACAGCAAGAAGCGATGTGACGACAACCAACCTGCGCACGCAGACGCACGACACTGACCGCTAACCCGCACCTGACAAGCGGGGGTGACCCTCACGAGCCGAGGGGTTCCTACAGGTGCAGGCTCATCATGGTGAGGTCGAGCCACCGGCCGAACTTGGTGCCGACCTCGCGGGCGGTGCCGACCACTTGGAAGCCGAGCCGCTGGTGAAGGACGACCGAGCGGTCGTTGGACGCCTCGATGCTGGCCATCATCACGTGCGCGCCGGATTCCCGGGCGGCCGTGATCAGCGTGCGCAGCAGCTCGGTGCCGAGGCCGTTCCCTTGGTGGCCGTCGGCCAGGTACACGGAGTCCTCCACGGTGTGCCGGTAGCCGTCCTTGGCGTGCCAGGGCGACCAGCTGGCGTAGCCGATCACCTGGCCGGACGCCTCGGCAACGTAGGCCGAACGACGCGCGATGTTGTCCTCTAGCCAGGCCCGGCCGTCGCCGGGGGTCAGCAGGCGGGTGGTCCACATGGCGGTCGAGTGCTCGATCACGTCGTTGCGGATCGCCCGCAGCGGTTCCGCGTCGGCGGCCTCGGCCAACCGGATCTTATATAGTGGAGACATGTCTACTATAGTAGATTCACCGGCGGCGTTCGGGAAACGGCTGCGGGCGCTGCGCCGGACGCGGGGGTGGCCGCTCGACCGGCTCGCCGCCGCATCAGGCGTGTCCCGGGCGATGATCAGCAAGATCGAGCGCGGCGAGAGCAGCCCGACTGCGGTGCTGCTGGGTAAGCTGTCGGCCGCCCTTGAGCTCAGCATCGCCGAGCTGCTTGAGGCGGCACCGGCGGCACCGGCGGGGAAGGCGGCGTCCCGGACGGCATCGTCCGGCGAGCCGGACGATGCCGTCCGGCAGGCGGGCGGGGTGGTCCGCCGCGCGGCTGACACGCCCGAGTGGCGCGACCCGGAGACCGGCTACCGCCGCCGCCAGGTGTCCACCCCCGGGTTCCCGGCCGCGGTGGCCGAGGTGCTGCTGCCGGCCGGCGCGCGGGTGCCCTACCCGGCCGGCGCCTACGCGTTCATCGCCCAGCTCGTCTGGGTGCTGTCCGGCCAGCTCACCCTGGCCGACGGGGCCGCCGTGCACGTCCTTGAGCCGGGTGACACGTTCGTGCTGGGCGAGCCGCGGCCGCGCGAGTTCCGCAACGAGGCGGCCGAAGGCTGCCGCTACCTGGTCGTGGTCACCCGCACTGCCCTCCCCTGACCCCGTCAACGGAACGTTTAGCGTCCGCGGCTCCGCAAGACGTCCTGTGGCGGCGGCACCGGCGCCGGCGGGCTGGTCAGTGGGTGGCTGAGGCCGGAAGCGACCGCAGGCGCTGCCTCGATGATAACCTAATGTAATTAGATGACTACTTTTAGTACCTAGAGGGTCGCTATTCTTGGGGGACCTGTGAGAACACGCTCATCGTCGTCTGCCGCGGTCCATCCCGGACCGCTGCAGCGATGGTGGCTGAACCGGTCGGTCCGAGCCAAGGGAATGACCGTGGTCGCGGTGCCCCTGATGGCCCTGGTCGCCGTCAGCTCGGCGAGCCTGGTGCTGCAGTACAACGAGCGGCAGGAGCGCGCCGTGGCGCTGACCGCCTCGGCCCTGAACGCCTCCGCCCAGCAGGTCCTGGCTGACGCGGTGAACGCCGAGACGGGCGTGCGGGGCTACGTGGCTACCCGGGATCCGGTGTTCCTTCAGCCGTACAACGTCACCCGGGCGCGCATCACCCGGGACCAGGCCGCTTTGCGCGCCGCGGCCATCGCCGAGGGGGACAGCCGCGCGGAGCGGACCGTGGCGGCGACCACGACCAGGGAGATGGCAGATCTGGCCAAGCTGCGCGCCGCGGTCGGCGCGGGCACCCCGGCCACGGCGCTGAAGCCGGCGCTGCAGAACGGGAAAGCCACCATGGACGCGCTCAGGAGCCAGGTCGCCGCCCTGGCCGACGGTCCGGCCGCGCTCAACCTGGTCCGGCGGGCCGACATCACCCGGCTGGAATCGACCATCGACTGGGTCAGCATCGCCGGCCTGGCGCTCGGCGTCCTGGCCGGCCTGGCCGGCGTCGCGCTGTTCGCCTCCGGCGTTTCCCGCCGGGTCGCCAGGGCCGTAGCGAACGCCGACCGGCTAGGAGAAGCACAGCCGCTGCAGCCGGTGCCCGCGCCCGCCGCGCGGGACGAGCTGGGCCAGCTGGCGCGCTCGCTGGTGCACGCCGAACAGCTCCTGGCCCGCCGGACCACGGAGCTGGTCACCGCCAGGGATGAGGCGGTGAGGGCGACGCAGGCCAAGAACGCCTTCCTGTCCAGCACCAGCCATGAGCTGCGCACCCCGCTGAACGCTGTCCTGGGGTTCGCCCAGCTGCTGCAGATGTCCGACCTCAGCCAGGAAGACCAGGAAGCGGCCGAGCGCATCCTCGCGGCCGGGCGCCACCTGCTCACGCTGATCAACGAGCTGATCGACATCGCCAGGATCGAGTCGGGCGGGTTCAGCCTGTCGGTGGAGCCGGTGAGCGTGCGGCCGGTGATCGAGGAAACCTGCCAGCTCATGGCCCCCCTCGCGGCCGACCGCTCGATCACGATCAGCCAGCCCTGCCCGCCGCCTGGCCTGGCCGTCAAGGCCGACCGGCAGCGACTACGCCAGGTACTGGTGAACCTGCTCTCCAACGCGATCAAGTACAACCGCGCCGGCGGAGCTGTCATCATCACCTGCCAGGCGACCAGCCCCGAGCAGGTCAGCGTGAAGGTAGCCGATACCGGGCCTGGGATACGGGCCGCTGACCTGGAACGCGTCTTCGACCGGTTCGAGCGGCTCGGCGCCGACCGGACCGCGGTCGAGGGCACCGGGATCGGCCTGCCCCTGGCCCGGGCCTTCGCCGAGGCGATGCGCGGGCACCTCACCGCCACCAGCGTCCCTGGTGAAGGGACAACCTTCACCATCACCCTGCCCCGGGCACCGGACATGGCCCAGGCCCCGGCGGACGGCGCGGGGGTTCCGGTTCCGCGGACCGCGCTCGATGACTACGCTGCGGAGAGCATCCGCATCCTGTACATCGAGGACAACCCCGCGAACATCGAGGTGGTCGACCGGTTCCTGAGGACCAGGCCCGGCATGCGGCTGCAATCGGTCATGTCAGGCCGGGCCGGCCTCGAGGTCGCGACCCGGGAGGTCCCCGACCTCATACTCCTCGATCTGCACCTGCCCGGCCTGCACGGCGACGAGGTCCTGAGACGGCTCACGGACGACCCGGCCACGGCCGGCATTCCCGTCGCCATCTTGTCCGCCGAGGCCGCGCCGACCGTCATCCGCCACATGCGCAGCAGCGGCGTAATCGCCTACCTGACCAAGCCGCTTGACCTCACCGAGCTTGGCCAGCTGCTCGACTCCGTCGCGGCCGGACATGACCACCACGCCGACCCGGCCACCCGAACGCCACCGCCGTCGGCGCCGGCGCCGTGAACGGCCTCGTGCTTTACATCGACGACGATCAGGACAACATCCTGGTTGTCCAGCGCCTGCTCAAGCGCGCCCGCCCGGACCTCCAGCTCCGCACTGCCATGACCGGCGCCGACGGCACAAGGATGGCGGTCGACGATCAGCCCGCCCTCATCCTGCTCGACAACCGCCTTCCTGGCACCAGTGGTGCGCAGGTGCTGCGCCAGCTCGCCGCCGACCCGGCCACCGCCGCGATTCCGGTCGTCATCCTCAGCGGCGACTCCGGGAAGGTGACCGTCAGGGAACTCCTCGCCGCGGGCGCCGCGGACTTCCTGGCCAAGCCGTTCGACATTCACCAGCTGCTGGCGATCATCGAGCGTTACCTGCACCTACCGCCCCCGGCCGCGACCAAGCAGTAGCTGGCCAGGAGAGCCCTGACCGAGGCCGGCCCGGGAATGTCGGCCTCGTGTGCTCTAATCGGCGGGTGCGAGAGACGCTGGAAGACTTGGGCCGCCTACAGCTCCTGCTCGACCGCAGCGCGGCCGGGGCCGGGGGCCACCTGCGCGGCATCCTCAGCGAGGAGCGCCGGCTGAGCGCGGCGCGGCTGTGCGAGCGGCTGCAGGGAATGCGGCTGCTGACGGTGGCCACGGTCACCGCCGACGGCCGGCCGCTGGCCGGGCCGGTGGACGGCTACCTGCTGCACGGGTCGGTCTACTTCTCCTCGGGCCGCGACTCGGTACGGATGCGGCACCTGGCCGTGCGGCCCGCCGTCAGCGCCACCCACCTGCAGGGCGAGGAGCTGGCGGTCACCGTGCACGGGCGGGCGGAGCTGTTCGACCTGTCGTCACCGGACGGCGCCGAGCTGCGGCAGGCGATGCTCGACCATTACCTGCCGCTGGAAGGGCCGCAGTTCGAGACCTTGCTCGACCAGATGGACGCGGTGGCGGCGCGCATCGAGGCGGACAAGATGTTCACCTTCGCCCTGGATGACTGACACGGCCCAGCCCGGGTACGGCTTCGCGTGAGCAGGGAAGAAGGCGAGGCGATGACGGACGAGGACTCGCGCCGGGCGCTCGGGGAGCTCCGTCAGCGCCCCCGGCGACGGGCGTACTTCGTCATGATGGGCGTCTGCCTGCTGCTGATCGTGCTGGCCTGGATGGTGATCTGGCGCTTCTCGGTCCTCGCGGCGGTCATCATGTCCGCCGTCGCGCTGGTCATCCCGCCGTTGGCGGCCATCGTGGCCAACAACGGCCCGATGAACCGGCAGTTACGCTGGCCAGCTGACCTGCGGGCAACGTCCCCGGTAGGCCCCGGCGACGAGCCGGACGAAGGCCTCCTCGCGCACTGCCCCGCGGAACCCGTGGCCGACATCGGTCACCGCGATGGTGCCGGCCGCCGCCTCGCTCTCGCCGATGACCGCGATCAGGTGGTCACGTCGCTGCCGGCTCTCCCTGACCCGCGCGCCGAGCGACCCCTCGGGCGCCAGCCGCGGCCGCAGCCCGGCGGCGAGCAGCGCGTCGGCCAGGCGGCGGGCCGCCGCGTCCTGGGCCGGGCCGACCGGCAGCACGCACACCTGGACCGGCGCCAGCCACAGCGGCAGCCGCCCCTGGTAGCGCTCGAGTAGCGCCGCGACCACCCGCTCCATCGACCCGACGGTCCCCCGGTGGATCATCACCACCGGCTGCCGCGAGCCGTCGGCGGCGGTGTAGCCGAGGCCGAACCGATCAGGCTGGTTGAAGTCCACCTGCACGGTGGCGATGGTCTCCTCCTGCCCGCGCCCGTCGCGGACCTGGAGGTCAAGCTTGGGCCCGTAGAAAGCGGCCTCGCCGGGCGCGTCGGCCAGGGTCAGCCCGCGCCCGGCCAGGCCGGCCGCCGCGGCCGCCTCCCGCAGCGCGTCCTCGCCGGCCCGCCACTGGCTGGCGGCGCCGAGGTAGACGGGGCTGTCGTCGCGCAGTGACAGCCGCACGTAGTCCACCGGCAGGCCGAGGATCTCCTGGGCGCGCAGCGCCGCCCGCAGGCCGCGGGCGGCTTCCGCCGCGACCTGGTCGGGCCGGCAGAACACGTGGGTGTCGTCCAGGTTGATCTGCCGCACCCGGCTCAGCCCGGACAGCACCCCGGAGCGCTCCGCGCGGAACATCGCCGCCAGCTCGTTCAGCCGTACCGGCAGCTCACGGTAGGAGTGCTGGGCGGCGGCGTAGATCAGCGCGTGGTGCGGGCAGTTGGCGGGCCGCAGCACCAGCTCGTCGCCGCCGACGCTCATTGGCGGGAACATGTCGTCGCTGAACTTGGCCCAGTGCCCGGAGCGCTCGTACAGGGCGCGCTTGCCGAGCACGGGCGAGTAGACACCCTGGCAGCCGTCGGCCCGCGCCAGCTCCCTGGCCAGTGCCTGCAGTTCCTCGCGGATCACGGCGCCATCGGGCAGCCACAGCGGCAGCCCCGCCCCGGCCAGCGCGTCGGTCGCGAAAACCCGCAGGTCACGGTTGATGTCGCGGTGATCGAGAGGCTGGGCGCGATCGTCGTGCACGATGAGTACTCCCTGGTGATCGCCCAGGGGAGCCAGCCCGCGACGGTGCCCGGTCCCGGATACTGACTCCGGGTGGGCTGGCGAATGCGCTAATGCAGCAGCCGGGTGCCGGAGGTGCCCGGCGTCGTCCCCATCGCTTGCTGCACGGGATTATCTTAACGGGTGCGTGCGGCGCCCGGCCGCACCATTTCCGGCACGGCGGCGCCGTTGGCCAGGTTGCCGGCGCTGCCGCCCGCTCAGTCCCGCACCCGGTAGGCGCGCAGCACCGCCGGGTCAGGGTCGAGGCCGAGGCCCGGGCCGGACGGCAGCCGGAGCCGGCCGGCCGCCGGGCTGAGCGCGGCCCCGTACGGCCGGGCTTCCAGGGCGGCGTGCCGCCACTCGATCATCGTGCCCGGCGGCCCCAGCGCGGCCGCCGCGTGCGCCGCCGCCAGCAGGCCGGGCCCGTGGTAGAAGGTGTGCGGGCAGACGGTGACGTTGCGGACCGCCGCGATGGTGAAAACCTTCGCCAGCTCGGTGACGCCGCCCATCTTGGCCGGGCTCGGCTGCACCACGTCGACCGCGCCGTCGCCCATCAGCCGGTCGAAGTCGAGCAGGGCGGACACGTTCTCCCCGGCCGCGAGCGGGATGGCGCAGGACGCGCGCAGCCGGGCCAGGCCGTCGTAGTTCTCCGGCGGCCACAGCGGCTCTTCCAGCCACGCCAGCCGGGTGCCCGCCAGCTCCGCCGCCCGCTGCCTGGCCTCGGCCAGCGACCACGCGCAGTTGACGTCAAGCATCAGCCCGGCGTCGGGCCCGGCCTCCGCCCGGGCGGCGCGCACCACTGCCACGTCCCGCTCGTGCAGCTTCACCGCGCCGAACCCGGCGGCCAGGGCGTCCCGTACCGCCGCGCGGACCAGCGCCGGGTCGCCGCAGCCGTCCAGGCTGGCGTAGCAGGGCAGCTCGGCCGCGCCGCCGCCGAGCAGCCGGTGCAGCGGCAGGCCCGCGACCTTGCCCGCGATGTCCCACAGGGCGATGTCGACCGCCGACAGCGCGTGCACCAGCGACCCGGCCCGGCCGAGCACGTGCAGCCGCTGGGCCAGGGTTCGCATCAGGGCGGGGATCCGGGTGGCGTCCTGGCCCGCGCACAGCGGCGCGATCACGTCCCGCACCGCCCGGCAGGCGGCCGGCGTCATCTCGAACCCGAGCGCCTCCCCCCAGCCGATGCAGCCGCCGGCCGTGGTCACCCGCACTAGCAGCGAGTCCACCGCCGGGCGCCCGGCGGGCGGGCGGCCGCCGGGCAGGAACGGGATGCGCAGCGGGAACGTCTCGATGCTGGCGATGACGTCGGCGTCCACCCCCTGACTGTGGCCGGCCTGGTCCCCGCGGTCAACCGGCCGATGACTTGGCCGCCCGGCCGTCGTCTTACTGGTGCGAGCATTACCAGTCCCAGCAGAGATCAGCTCAGTGAGGAGGCCCTCATGGCCGACACCGCGCTACCGCCCGTCGTCGACGCTGACACCTGGCAGCGGGAACTCGACGCGCTGCGGGTCAGGGAGAAGGCCGCGACCAGGGAACTGGACGCGATCGCGGCGCAGCGCCGCCGCCTGCCGATGGTACGGATGCCGGACTACACGCTGGAGGGCGAGCACGGGCCGGCCCGGCTGGCCGACGTCTTCGAGGGCAAGTCGCAGCTGATCGTGTACAACCACATGTGGTTCGACGGCGAGGAATGGCAGTGCCCCGGCTGCACCGGGTTCACCTCCCAGTTCACCCGGCTGGAGTTCCTCGACAGCTACGACGCCCGGTTCGTGATCGTCACCCAGGGCCCGATCGACCAGGCGCTCGCCTACAAGCGGCGGGTGGGCAACAAGATGACCTGGTACTCCACCGCCGACAGCCCGTTCGGGGCCGACGTCGGCGCGCCGCCTGGCGGGGTCTTCGCGGTTAACGTGTTCCTGCGCGACGGCGACACCGTGTACCGCACCTGGCACACCAGCGGCCGCGGCACCGAGCAGCTCAGTCACTCCTTCGCGCTGATCGACCTGCTGCCGTACGGTCGGCAGGAGGAGTGGCAGGACTCGCCCGGCGGCTGGCCGCAGTCGCCCACCTACAGCCGCTGGCCCGGCTCCCGGGAGATCGCCGCCGCCTACGGCGCAGGCTCCTAGCGCGGTCCGCTCCTAGCGGCGGCGGTGGGGCCAAGCGAAAAGGGTATCTCATATTTGAGATACCCTTTTCGCTATGGACGACGAGCTTCCGCTGCTGCCCGGGTTCCGGGAGATGGCGCTGCGCCGGATGGCGGAACGGCGGGCCGGCCTGGTCCGCGGCCTGGTCGAGCAGCGCCTGGCGGCGGGGCTGTCGCAGACCGAGGTGGCTGCCCGGATGGGCACCTCCCAGTCGGCGGTGGCCCGGCTGGAGGCGGGCGCGACCGATGCCCGCGCCTCCACCCTGGAACGGTACGCGGCCGCCGTCGGCGGCGAGATCAACTGGAGCCTGCATGGATGAGCGATGCGCACCCGGCCGCCCGCGCGGCGCGGCCGGCCGTTACGAGCCGGGCGGCCCGGAAATCCCCTGGCCAGGCCATCCGCAGCCCGGCCGCCGGCCGCCCGGCGACCCGGTTCCTGGCCGGCCGCCGTCCCCGTGGAACCCGGGCGTGCCCGGCCCGGGCCCGCTCCCGCCCGCCCAGGTCTGGGTGGACCCGCCGGACAGGCTGTCCGAGCGGCTGCTGGAGCAGCGCATCGTGCTCGCGTCGGGGTACTTCGACGACGCGGCCGCCACCCGGCTGTCGGCCCAGCTGCTCACCCTGGACGCCGAGGGCAGCAGCCCGGTCCGCCTGGAGCTGCAGAACCTGCGGGCTGAGCTGCCCGCCGTGCTCACCCTGATGGGGGTGCTGGACACCCTGCGGGCCGAGGTCGAGGCGTACGCCGGCGGCGAGACCGGCGGCCCCGCGCTCGGCGTGCTCGCCTCCTGCCCGCGCCGCCTCGCCTACCCCAACGCCTCGTTCACCCTGTCCGAGCCCGCGCTGCGGTTCAGCGGCACCCTCACCGCGGTGACCGCCCGCGAGGAGCAGGTCAGGCGGATGACCGACTCGCTGTTCTACCGCCTGGCCGAGGCGACCGGCCGGGACGCAGAGGAGATCCGCGCGGACGCCCGCGCCCGCCGGGTGCTGACCGTCGCCCAGGCGATCGGCTACGGGCTCATCCACGAGCGAGCGGGGCGAGCGGGGCGGTAACCGCGAGGTGTAAGCGCGGGGGCCCCGCCGCGGGCGCGCTGGGCGACGCCGCGGCCCGGCTGAACGCGGAGTTCCGGATGTTGCCGTGACCGTGACCGCCCGCCGCCCGCTGGCCAGCGGGCGGGAGGTGGTGGCAGGCGGCTTAGGACGTGACCTTGCCCGCGCGGTGCGGCAGCTTCCAGCCGGGTCGGACGTAGTGGCAGGTGTACCCGTCGGGGTAACGCAGCAGGTAGTCCTGGTGCTCCGGCTCGGCCTCCCAGAACGGGCCGGCCGGGCTCACCTCGGTCACCACCTTGCCCGGCCACAGGCCGGAGGCGTTCACGTCGGCGATGGTGTCCTCGGCGACCCGCTTCTGGTCGTCGATGACGTAGAAGATGGCCGAGCGGTAGCTGGTGCCGATGTCGTTGCCCTGCCGGTTGCGGGTGCTCGGGTCGTGGATCTGGAAGAAGAACTCGAGCAGGTCCCGGTAGCTGGTCTTGTCGGGGTCGAAGAGGATCTCGAGCGCCTCGGCGTGGGTGCCGTGGTGGCGGTAGGTCGCGTTGGGCACGTCGCCGCCGGTGTAGCCGACCCGCGTCGAGATGACGCCGGGAAGCTTGCGGACGAGATCCTGCACCCCCCAGAAGCAGCCGCCGGCCAGGATTGCCTTCTCGGTCGCCATGATGCGCTCCCAGTGTTGAGTGTGGGTGCCTGCAGCAGATGCGCTGCGCACGTTCTTGTAACCCGCTCGCGGCCGCCGCTATTTCGCTGCGGCCTCTAAGATGCGTCCATGGCCGGCCGTATCGAGGCGTGGGACGTCGAGCCCGTGGTGCGTCCCGGCGTGCGGCCGGGCAGGCGCCAGCGTCTCACCCGGATGACCCGGGAGCAGGTGGCGGGCAGGACCGGGCCGGTGCGCCAGGTCCGTTACCGGGACGAGGTCGTGTCGCCGCTCGCACTGGAATCCGGGTGCCGTACGCTGCTGCTCCGCGCGCAGCGGGCGATCGGCGCGGTGGTGCTGTCGGGAACGTTTGCCCGCGAGCTGAGCGCCACCGTCGGGGAACCGGTGCTGCGCCAGCACGAATGGGACATCGCGGTCGCGCCCCGCGAGATCACCGAGCTGCTGCTTGACCTGGTATCCAGCTACGGCGGCGGGGCGATCGGCCCCATGACGGCGGCCGTCATGGTTTCCCAGAACGACGCGGTATCCCTCGCCCGTGACGCGCTGCAGCAGGCCGCCCTGGCGGCCCAGGCGCTGGTGCTGCCGGGGCACCGCTAGGCCGCTGCCGGGGCACCGCTAGGCCGCTGGCCAGCCGCCGTCCCAGCGGAGCATCAGCATGGTGGCGTCGTCGCGCAGGTCACCGTGCTGGTGGTCGAGGATGGCGAGGACCATGCGGCGCAGCAGCTCTTCTGCCTGCTGCTCGCCGGCGGCCTCGCGGACCAGCAGGCCGGTGAGCCGGCCCAGGCCGAACAGCTCGTGGTTGAGGGCGTGCGCCTCGGTGACCCCGTCGGTGTAGAACAGCACGGTGTCCTCGGGCTTGAGGTCGAGCGCGTGGATGCCAGGGGTGCCCGCCCCCAGGCCGAACGGCACGGTCGGCACGGTTTCCAGTTCGCTGGCGCCGCGGCCGCGCAGCAGCAGCGGCGGCGGGTGCCCGGCGCAGGTCCACTCCAGCCGCCCGGTGCCCACGTCGAGCGTGCCGATGATGCCGGTGGCGAACGACATGTCGTCGTACCGGCTGGCCAGGGCCTCGTCGATGGCGGCATGGATGTCCGGCAGGGGCGCGCCGGAGCGGCGCGCGTGCCGGTAGGCGCCGACCGCCAGCCCGGTCAGCACGGTGGTGGCGATCCCGTGGCCCATCCCGTCGAGGATCGCGAAGTGAATGCGGCCGCCGTCGACGGCGTAGTCGAAGGTGTCGCCGGCGACGTCGTAGGCCGGCTCGAGGATCCCGGCCGCCATCGCGCCGGGCAGCCGCAGCGTCCACGGCGGCAGCATGTCCCACTGCATGGAGGCAGGCAGTGACATCGGCCGGCCCTGCCGCCGCACCCTGGGGGTGTCGCTGACCCGCATCATCGCCGCCACCACGAGCCCGGCGAACACGCCGAGCAGTTCCGCCTGCCGGACGCTGTCGGCGTCAGCCTCGGCGACAGAGAGCGCCAGCACGCCGATGCGGGCGGTCTGCTCGGTCACCGGCACCCACACCCGGACGTGCCCGTGGCGCGGCACCGACGACGGCTCGCCGGTGGTGAAGGTGCGGCCGGCCACGGTGCTCGCGACCGGCTCCCGGGCGACGCCGGCGGTCAGCGGGAGCAGCGTCTCGCGGGCGAAGTCGGACAGGTAGACCACCGGGTCCCAGGCGGGCGTGCAGGCCGCCGCCAGCAGCCGGTCCACGTCCACCGAGGCATGGGTGGCCAGCGCCTGCAGCGCCCTGGTGTAGGCGAACTCCGCCATCGCTCCCCGCCCTTCTCGGATTGTGTCCCCGGGATCGCAGTCAGGCTACCCGGCTCAACCGGGTCGAACCTGGACCGTCCCCGGGCGGCTAACCGGGCAGGAATCGAGAAGCCACGATCGTCCCGCCGCGGCTAGAGTGGCGCCGTGACCAGTACCGATCCGGGCGCCGCGGACAGCCACGACCTGATCCGGGTGCTCGGCGCCCGGGAGAACAACCTCAAGGACGTCAGCGTGGAGCTGCCCAAGCGGCGGCTGACGGTGTTCACCGGGGTGTCCGGCTCCGGCAAGAGCTCCCTGGTGTTCGCCACCATCGCGGCCGAGTCGCAACGGCTCATCAACGAGACCTACAGCGCCTTCGTGCAGGGCTTCATGCCCACCCTGGGCCGGCCCGACGTGGACGTGCTGCAGGGGCTGACCACCGCGATCATCGTCGACCAGCAGCGGATGGGCACCGACCCGCGGTCCACCGTCGGCACCGCCACCGACGCCAACGCGATGCTGCGCATCCTGTTCAGCCGCCTCGGCCAGCCGCACGTCGGCCCGCCGCAGGCGTTCTCCTTCAACGTCGCGTCGGTCAGCGGGGCAGGCGCGGTCACCCTCGAGCGAGGCGGGAAGCAGGTCAAGGAACGGCGCAGCTTCGCCGTCACCGGCGGCATGTGCCCGCGCTGCGAGGGCCGCGGCGCCGTCTCCGACATCGACCTGACCGAGCTGTACGACGACAGCAAGTCACTCGACGAGGGCGCGCTCACCATCCCCGGCTACACCCCCGGCGGCTGGGGGTACCGGCTGTACAGCGAGTCGGGGTTCTACCCGCCGGACAAGCCGATCGGCAAGTTCACCAAGAAGGAGCGAAGCGACTTCCTGTACCACGAGCCGGTGCGGATGAAGATCGGCGGCATCAACCAGACCTACGAGGGCCTGGTGCTGCGGCTGCGGCGGTCCATCCTGTCCAAGGACACCGACAGCCTGCAGCCGCACATCAGGGCGTTCGTGGACCGCGCCGTCACCTTCACCACCTGCCCCGACTGCGACGGCACGCGGCTGGCGGCGCACGCCAGGTCGGCCAAGGTCGGCCGGATCAGCATCGCCGACGCGTGCGCGATGCAGATCAGCGACCTGGCCGGCTGGGTCCGCGGCCTGGCCGAGCCGTCAGTCGCGCCGCTGCTCGCCAGCCTCGGCCACACGCTCGACTCGTTCACCGAGATCGGGCTCGGCTACCTGTCGCTCGACCGGCCGTCGTCCACCTTGTCCGGCGGCGAGGCGCAGCGGGTGAAGATGATCCGCCAGCTCGGTTCCTCGCTGACCGACGTCACCTACGTCTTCGACGAGCCGACCGTCGGGCTGCACCCGCACGACATCGCGCGGATGAACGACCTGCTGCTGCGGCTGCGCGACAAGGGCAACACGGTCCTGGTGGTGGAGCACAAGCCGGAGGCGATCGCGATCGCCGACCACGTGGTCGACCTCGGGCCCGGGGCCGGCGCGGCGGGCGGCAGCGTCTGCTTCGAGGGCACCGTCGACGGGCTGCGCGCCAGCGGCACCGTCACCGGCCGCCACCTGGACGACCGGGCCCGGCTCAAGCCGTCGGTGCGCAAGCCGTCCGGCCTGCTCGAGGTGCGCGGCGCCAGCGCGCACAACCTGCGGGACGTGGACGTCGACATCCCGCTCGGGGTGCTGTGCGTGGTCACCGGGGTGGCGGGCTCGGGCAAGAGCTCCCTCATCCACGGGTCAATCCCCAGGGGCGCGGGCGTCGTCTCGGTCGGCCAGGGCGCCATCCGCGGCTCGCGGCGCAGCAACCCGGCCACCTACACCGGGCTGCTCGACCCCATCCGGGCCGCCTTCGCCAAGGCCAACGGGGTGAAGCCGGCCCTGTTCAGCGCCAACTCCGAGGGCGCCTGCCCGAACTGCAACGGCAACGGCGTCATCTACACCGACCTGGCGATGATGGCCGGGGTCGCCTCCGTGTGCGAGGTCTGCGAGGGCAAGCGGTTCTCCCCGGAGGTGCTCGAGTACCAGCTCGGCGGCCGCGACATCAGCCAGGTGCTCGCCCTGCCCGTGGCCGAGGCCAGGGAATTCTTCGCCAGCGGGGCGGCGAAGAACCCGGCCGCCCGCGCGATCCTGGACCGGCTGGCCGACGTCGGGCTCGGCTACCTCGGCATCGGCCAGCCGCTCACCACCTTGTCCGGCGGCGAGCGGCAGCGGCTCAAGCTGGCCACCCACCTGGCCGACAAGGGCGGCACCTACGTGCTCGACGAGCCCACCAGCGGGCTGCACCTGGCCGACGTCGAGCAGCTCCTGGCGCTGCTCGACCGGCTGGTCGACGCGGGCAAGTCGGTCATCGTCATCGAGCACCACCAGGCGGTCATGGCGCACGCCGACTGGATCATCGACCTCGGGCCCGGGGCCGGCCACGAGGGCGGCCGGGTGGTGTTCGAGGGCACCCCGTCCGACCTGGCAGCCAGCCGGGCCACCCTCACCGGCCAGTACCTGGCCGAGTACGTCGCCCGCTGAGCGCCCCCGGGCCGCGCCAGCCACGCGGCCGCCGCCTGGGGTGCCGGGAACGTCACAGCGGCCGGCGGCGGGCGAGGGCGTCACGGACGCCGGGATCGTCCATCAGGTAGGGCAGGGCGAGCAGCACCCCGCCGCAGTCGGTCATCTGGGCGCCCATCGCCAGCGTCAGCAGCTCGCCCAGCGGCACCTCAAGCACGGTGACGAACTCGGCCGGGTCGAGCTGCTGCTCCAGCCGCTGCTCGCAGCCGACGGCGAGGAAGTAGTTCCGCGTCCCGGCCGAGTACGCGTCGTAGCGCATCTCGCCCAGGAAGGTCAGCTGCCTGGCCACGTAGCCGGTCTCCTCGGCCAGCTCGCGGGCCGCGGCGGCGGCCAGCGCCTCACCGGGCTCGACGCCGCCGCCCGGCAGCTCGGCCATCAACCGCTCGGGACCCGGCCGGTACTGCTCGGCCAGCACCGCCGTTCCCCGGTCGGTCAGCGCGACGCAGGCGACGGCGCGGCTCGCGGGGTCACCCGAGACGCTGAACGTGGCGGTGGAGCCGTCCGGCATCCGGTAGGTCTTGACGAAGACGGGACGCCGCCCCGCCTGAGGCTGCCGCTGGCTGCTGATCAGTTCCCACCCGCCACTCACCCGGGGATCTTACAAGCAGCGGCCGGCCGCAGTCACTCGTGCAGCGACGAGACGGCGGTCGCACCCGGGGAGAACAGCACCGAGCGGGCCAGCTGGTGCCCGGCCGCCACCGCCTCCTGCGGGGCGGCGCCGCCGGCCCAGGCGGCCAGGAACCCGGCCGCGAACGCGTCGCCGGCCCCGGTGGAGTCGCGCGGCCGCGGCGCCGCCGGCGCCGGCACGGCCCGCGGGCGGCCGCCCGGCGACGTCACGACCGCCGGCCGGGGGCCGTCCTTGACGACGGTCGTCGTCGCCGCGAACGGCGCCCCGGCCACGTCGAGCAGCCGCGCCTCGCGGGCGTTGGCGAAGAACACCTCCGGCCGGACCGACTCGACCAGCCGCCGGTAGCGGGCGAGCCCGTAGTCCTCGATCAGGCCGGTCGAGGAGGCGTCGAGTGACACCGGGACGCCCGCCCGCCGGGCGTCGGCGATCAGCCCCGCGACCGCGCCCGCGGCCGGCTCGGCGGCGAAGCAGTAGGACGGGGCGTGCAGCACCGCGGCCGACTCCAGCCAGCCGGGCGGCACCGCGGTCAGCTCCGCCGCCGCGGCCCGGTCCGGGTACATGGTGCGCTCGCCGTGCTGGTCGACCAGTACCACGATCGTCCCGGTGCGGCCGCGGCGCTGCACCCGCACGTCGACCCCGTGGCCCGCCAGCTCCGCCGTCAGCACGTCGGCGACCGGGTCCGCGCCGACGCAGCCGATGAACCGCGACCGCATCAGGGAGCTGGCGAACGCCGCCACGTTGGCCGCGCTGCCGCCGCGCCCCCGGTGCACCGCGGCCGGGTTGTCGGTCGCGTACCGGGGCGGGCCGCCGGACCACACCACGATGTCTTCCACCAGGTCACCGACGGTGACGAGGACGCCCGTGGCGTCGGCTGCGGGGGTCATTGGCTAAGCGTACGGTGCGGCGAAAACCAGCTGACCGGCGGCGGGCGGCGCGGTACGGTCGGCCGGTGCCCCATCCGCTGCTCGACCCCCTGGTCGTCCAGGCGGTGCGGCAGGCCGCCGCCGAGCACCGCGGGCGCGCCTGGACGCCGGCCGGGTTCACCGACCTGAGCCACCGTGCCTCGCACCCGTGCGGCATCTTCTCCGGGACGCCGTTCTCGGTGTTCGCCAAGCTCGGCCGCTCGCCCGCCGCGCGGGCGCAGTTCACCGCCGAGCTGCGCGGGTTCAGGCTGATCAGGGCGCGGGCCGGGGTCCCGGTCCCGGTCCCGCTGGCCGGCGGGATCGCCGCCGCCGGCCAGGTCACCCTGCTGCTGACGGAGGCGCTGCCCGAAGGCGGCGACCGGGCCGGGCAGGCGGCCGACGGCCGGACGGCGGGCGACTACGCGGCGATCGGCCGGACCCTGGCCGGGCTGCACCAGGTGCCGGGCACCGCGTTCGGGCTGACCGAGTTCGACGGGTTCTTCGGGCCGCTGCCGCAGTCCAACCAGCCGGTCGACTCCGGGAGCTGGGCTGACTTCTTCGCTGAGCGGCGGCTGCGGCCGATGCTGCGGCTGGCGGCCGCCTCCGGTCACCTGCCGGACGAGCTCAGCGCAGGCACCGAACGGGTGCTGGCCAGCCTTCCCGCGCGCTGCGGTCCCGACCCCGGGCCGGCCCTGCTGCACGGGGACGCGCAGCAGAACAACTTCGTCGCCGCCGCCGGCGGCGCCGTGGTGATCGACGTGGCCCCCTACTACGGGCACCCAGAAGCCGACCTGGCGCTGGTTGACGTCTTCTCCCCGGTGGCACCGGAGCTGTGGCGCGGGTACGCGCAGGCGGCCCCGCTCGACCCCGGGTTCGCCGGGCGGCGCGAGCTGTGGCGGCTTCCCGTCTACCTGGCGGCGGTCGCCGTCTCGGGCGGCAGCCCGTTCGGCCGCTCGTTCCTGCCCCGCCTGGCCGCCGCCGTGCGCCGGTACCGGTAGCCGCCGCAGCAGGTCGAGAAGCTGCGGCTGCACGACGACCCGGCCGTTTCCGAATCAGATCCCGCGTAGCAGGTCAACCAGCTCGCGGGCCGCCTCACTGGTGCGCGGGTCCTGCCACCAGCCGGAGTGCCGGTGGATTGGCGGGGGCGCGGGGTCGCCATCGGGGACCAGGATCACGGGATCCAGGCACTGCTGGTCGAGGCCGTCGAGCAGCTGGCCAGCGGGGGGTCCGGCGAAGATGTCGGTGAAGGCGTAAGAGCCGATGAAGTCGCTGCGGCGGCACAGGTTCTGCCACCGTGGGGGCTGCTGGCTGCCCTGAACAGTCAGTCCCTGGCGCAGGGTCTCCAGCTGGCGGGCGCCGTAGTAGGCGGGGAACGCCCTCCCGTAGAGCCGCCGGGCCGGGCAGGCCAGCGTGAGGAGGGCGGCGAAGTCCAGCGTCTTGCGCGGGAGCTGGGCGACCACGGCCGGGGCGATGACCGCGCCCTGGCTGTAGCCGGTGATCAGTACCGGGCCGGGGGGAACCCGCGGACTCCCGGGGGGCGTGTTCAGCTGCCCGGCTGCGCGTTGCAAGGGGGGAACGTCGCCCGCGCCGGCACCCTCGCGCCCGGTCAGCAGCCGGATCCTGTCGACTAGCTCCGGGACGGCCCGTTCGGCGTAGCAGGGCGACGCGAGCGGGTGCACGGCTCGCGGCCAGAACGTTCCGACGTCCCACAAGGCTCCGATGGTCTTGCGCCGGGCGGCGTTGGAGTACGTCTGGCGCAGCAGCCACACCAGCCAGCCGACCACCAAGGTTCCCACCCACGCGATCAGGGAGGCCAGGCCGTGCAGCCGACCGTCCAGGAGCAAGGGGCTGCCCGGCCGCCCGGCCGAAACCGCGGCGGCGATCTCCGTGCCGAGCAGGACGAGCACGCCACCGCCGATCACGGCGAGCATCACGGCGGTGCCATCACCCTCGACCATCTCGCCCACGGCCCATCCCTTGGCGATCCTGCCGCGGTTTCCGCTGAATGCGCCGTCGTCCCCGTCGCCGCCGTTGGCGGCCCTGGCCGTCGAGTCCTTATACGCGTTAGCCACTGGCGACCATGCGCCGTTTCCCCCCGGCTTGACATATTCGCCGCAGCGGCGCCGGTACCGGCGGTATAGCAACAAGGCCGCCAGCCCTCCCCCGCCTAGCACCCCAAGGGGCGCGGCGCCGAAGGCGTACACCGGCCACGGCAGGGTGAGCGGATCTCGCGTTCCCCCGGTGAACTGGAAACCGCTCGGCACGGGGGTGCCGACAAGCCGCGTCAGGCCGAGGCAGATTACCCCGGTCAGGAGCCCGCCGAGCAAGACCCCCAGCAACGCCACCAGGATGGCGAGCTTGCCGCCGAGAAACGCCTCCTGGACGGCTTCGCGATTCCCGCGGGCGAGTACCGTGACGGCCGCCGCCAGGAGGATCAGCAGGGCCGCCTGCACTAGCAGCAGCGCCGCCATGAAGTAGGTCAGGCCGGGCAGTGCTCCCGCCTGGCTGCCGGGCTGCCGGTCGGTCAGCCCGGCAGCCAAGGCGGTGCCGACGAGCGCGACAAGACCGGCCGCTAGCAGCGCCTGGCACCAGATGTCCGGGCCGCGGCCGGCCGGCTCTCCCTTCTCCTCCAGGGTGACCCGCTTGTGGTCGGCCAGCCGCAGCACGAGCGAGCAGGCCGCCGCGGCCAGCACCACCGCCGCGAAAACCGCCGGCGGCCAGCGGGCAGCGGGCGGCTGTCCTGCGGGCAGGGCCGCGATCAGCGCCACCGCCGCGAGCGCGGCCGCGACGTGCAGTTTCCCTTGCCGGGTGACAAGCGCCTGGCCGCGCCAGAATCCCGGCTTTGCCAGCGGCAACCGCGTCTGCAGGTCAGACACGGCGGTGCTGGTCCGGGCCTCGTACTTGCGGGCGGTCGCGACGCTCGCCCACCACAGCAGTGCTATCACGGCGGTGACGGCAACCATGGACAAGGCGATCCGCCATCCCGCGGTCCACTCTTCGAACCAGCCCAGCCAGGTGGGCAAAGGAGGGTGCTGCCTGCTGGCTGCCTGCCAGGCGACCGTACTCGTCGTCACCGACATCGCTGCGCCGGCGAACTGCACCGTGGCCGCGAGCGCAAGCAGCCGCAGCAGGACACGCGCCAGCTCGTGCCACCTCGCATCGCGCGCTCCTGCCGCTGGTGGAAGCATGAAGAAAGCAAGGTTGTACATCATGAACGGGGCCATCAGCAGCCACAGGGCCGACGCTAGCGGCGCCTCGGTAAGGCCACCCCATGAGTAGGCCTCGAGCTTCCACGGAACGCTCAGCCGGCCCGGCCCGTCCGGGGTCCACCGCCGGTAAAACCCGGCCACCGCGTCACCGGCAACTTGCAGCGCGCTCGGATGCTCCAGCATCGTCGGGCCGTTAGACCCGGAAACGCCGTGAATTCTCAGCTCAGTGACTCTTTCCCCGGCCATGGCAACGTCGGGCAGTGCCCCGGCCGGGCCGGCCAGCGCCGGGCTGGTCTGGTCGTCCGGCGCGAAACCGCGGGCCGCGTTGAATCCGAGCCCTATCCACAGATTCTCGGAAGTCGCGTCCTCAGCCATGAAGCGCCCCCTCGGCCCCGTTCAACGGCCCGGGCGCGGCAACTATGGCGCTGGCGGCGGCCCGATGCCGTTGCTCAGGGAAAGTGTCGGTGAACCGCCGCGCACTGTCAATCAAATTCACCGGGAATGCAGATGATGATCTTTATCTACTGCGGCCCGTCTGATGATCTCTAAGGGCCGCGTTACCGGCCGCTGGCCGAGGCGGGCCGGACGATTCCTGGCTGTCGACTTATTCCCGGTACCCGGATAGCATGCGATACGCGGGTACTCGAGGGGGAGTCGTGAATTGCAGCCTGACCAAGACCTATGCCCTCATCGCCAGCGCTATCGCCATGCTCGCCGTCGCGGTAGTCCTTGCCTGGTTCTTCCTTAACTGGATCGCGCTGCTCGCCGCCATTGCGCTGGCTGGCACGGTAAGCCTCGGGATGATACCCGCAATTCGCGGTTCCATCGATGCGTATGTGGCGTGCCGTGGCCCGAGTAGGCGGTGCAGCATCGCGTCGGCCATCGATGTTCTCGGCCAGGCGGCGGCGCTGGTCTCGGTTGCCGCCTGGGTGGCCGCGGTAGCGCTTGAGATACCCGCGCTCGCGGCGCTCGCCTCCTGGTTCTTCGCCTGGCTGGGCGTTTCCCTGGCCGGGATCGCGGCGGGGCTGCGGGTGAGCGGCATCGTCGGGGCGGTAGCCTGCGCCGCAGTTCTGGCCGGGGTGGCGACTAACGCGGCCGGCTACGCGGCCTGCCGGGATAGCGAGGGGCCAGGCGGCCCAGGCGGCGGCCCCATCAACTGACCCTGTGACGAGATCAACTGACCCCGTGGCGAGCGCGGTGAAATGCAGCGGCCGCGGCCAGTGGAAAATGGCTCGATTCCCGGTAAGGGCGGGTGTAATCTCGGCTTAGTCGTTCGCCAGCGGCGCCGCAATGCCGCTAAGTGAAGGGACCTGTGGTGCCAGCGGGGTTCAGGTGCAGCCAGGGAAACCCTGCCGAAGAGCGGGAATCGAAAGCTTTTCATGATCACGGAAGATTACTACCGTGATCACGGTAGTAATCTTCCGTGATCATGCTCTGGCCTGCGTCGATGTGACGACTGGGGTTGCGGTGGCGCGGCCTGGCCGCGGGTGATGCCCGACAAGCTAAGTGGCATTGAGCGGCGCCGGCACGGTCGCCCTTTGGCGACGGACTCGGGGGTGACGATGCCTGGGCCGTTTTCTCATATTTATACCGCTCGCCGCGTTGCCGACCTGCTCGCCAGTGGCGGTGTCAATGACGGGTTCACCCGTCCCGCGGACGGGGCTCTCGGCGAAGGCCAGGCCCTTGACCCGGACCTGCTGGCCGAGTTCGGGCCTGACCGGTGCGCCGCGGCGATGAATGCCTGGCCGAAGTTCGCCGCGCTCGGGGCGATCGGCCCCGACCTGTTCTTTTTCCTGCAGGATTACAAGCAGCCCGAAGTGCCGTGCGATGAGATCATGCTCGCGATGAGCGTCTTGTACTACCTGGATGACCAGGGGCGGCTCGACGACCCGTACGACGGGCTGCTGACCATCCTGTCGACGGCCAGCAGTACCTGGGCGGGCGTCCTGCGGCTCATCCTCAAGCTCAAGCAGGCGTGGGACGCCTTCCTGCAGGTTTGGGACGACACGGTGGGCCGCATCCTGGACGCCGCCGGGCAGGTGGTGGACGACCTGACCGGCACGCTGTACAGCGAGATCGGCGACGCGCTGTCGCAGCTGGGCAAGGACGTCTTGGCAATCGCGGCCGAGGAGCTGCTGACCTCGGCCGACGTGTTCGCCTTCTTCAACCTGGGCATGCGCGAGGGCTTCGACGAGAAGGCCTTCCTGTGGAGCGACATGACCCACTACCGCAGGACCAGCCAGGTGCCGCGCCAGCTGATCGCGCACGCCCGCACCCTGCTGGCCGCCGCAGGCGACGACGACCGCGGGCCCGGCAACGCACACGTCTACCGGGTCAGCGGGCACCAGGACGGCTCGGTCTTCGGCGGATACACCGTCGTCGTGCTAGGCGCCTGAGTGACCGGGGCCGTCCGACGCCTGGTCTCTTCGAGCGCGGTGCCGGGCTCAGCCGGGTCTGGCGGCTCAGTCGGTGAAGCGGGGCGGGCGGCCCTCGGCGTGGGCGGTGACCGTCTCGGCGATGTCAGGGCCGGACATCAGCGCCTCCTGCTCGCGCGACTCGGCCAGCAGGATGCCGGCCGCGCCGGCGTCCTGGGCGAGGCCGAACAGCCGCTTGGCGGCCCGCACCGCCCGCGGGCTGGCCGCCGCGACCTGGGCGGCCAGCTCCATCGCGGCGGCGTAGGGATCGGCCGCGGCCCGGGTGGCCAGGCCGAGGGCGACCGCCTCGGTGCCCGACACGGTCCGGGCGGTGTAAGTCAGCTCGCGGGCGACGTCATCGCGGACCAGGCCGCGCAGCAGCGCGATCCCGGCCATGTCGGGGACCAGGCCCCAGCGGGCCTCCATCACCGCCAGGCGCGCGTCCGGCGCCACCAGGCGGACGTCGGCCGCCAGCGCGACCTGCAGGCCGCCGCCGTAGGCGACGCCGTGCACGGCGGCGATCACCGGGACCGGAAGCTCCCGCCAGCCCCAGACCGCGTGCTGCCAGCGGTTGGCGATGCCGTGGGTGCGGTCCCCGATCGCCCGCGGCGGCGCGGCGGCGAGCGAGGCGAGGTCGAGCCCGGCGCAGAAGGCCCGCCCGGCGCCGGACAGCACCACCGCGCGGACCCCGGGCGCGGCCGCGACGGCGGCCGACGCCTCGCTCAGCGCGCTGAACATGGCGGCGTCGATCGCGTTCAGCTTGTCCGGCCGGCTCAGCCGGACATCGGCGATCCCGCCGTCGACGGTGACGGTGACACGCTCGTCGCTCATGGCTGCATCCTAAGAGCCTGCTGATCTCGGCTGGCGCGCTGGTGCCGGACGCGGACGACGAGCTAGCCGGCGGCGCGGTCGTGCTCGCGGGCGGGGCGGGCGTGATCCGGCCGAGACCGGGGTTCGCTAGCCTGCGGCCGGTGACCGGCCTTGTCCCGCCCGCGGTGCCGCCGCCCGGGCCCGCCGCCGCGCGGCCCGCTGGCGGCCAGCGGTGAGCGCCGCCCGGCGGGCCCTGGTGATCGGCGGCGGCGTCGGCGGCCTCGCCGCCGCGCTCGGGCTGCAGCGCGGCGGCTGGCAGGTCCAGGTGCTCGAGCGCGCGCCGGCCGCCGCGCCGCCCGGCTCCGGCATCGGCATCTGGCCGAACGGGCTGCGCGCCCTGGCCGCGCTCGGCGTCCAGGAGCAGGTGCTGGCGGGCGCGGCCCTGGGCGGGCACAGTGGCGTGCGCGCTTCGTCCGGCCGGTGGATCGCGCGCACCGACATCGGCGGCGCGCTCCGTGACCGGTTCGGCCTGCCGCTGGTCATCACCGCCCGGCAACGGCTGGTCGCCGCGCTGGCCGACGAGCTCGGGGCCGGCCGGGTCAGCTACCGGTGCCAGGTGGACGCGGTCGACCCGGACACCTCAACCGTCCGCTGCGGCGGGGAAACCCGAGCGGCCGGCCTGATCGTGGTGGCCGACGGCGCCCGGTCGCGGCTGCGCGACGCCGTCAGCGGTCCCGGTCCCCGCCTGCGCTACGCCGGGTACACCAGCTGGCGGTTCATCGCCCCCCGGCCCGCGGTGCCGGTCGAGCCGGCCGAGACCTGGGGGCCGGCCGGGCAGCGCTTCGCGATCCTGCCGCTCGACCCGGGGCACGTCTACTGCTACGCCACCGCCGCCTGCCCGCCCGGCGGTCACGCGGCGGACGAGCGGGAGGAACTGCGCACCCGTTTCTCCGGCTGGCACGCGCCGATCGGGGACCTGATCGCGGCGCTCGCACCGGGGGCGGTGATCCGCACCGACGTCGGCTACCTGAGCCGGCCGCCCGGCACCTGGCACCGGAACCGGACGGTGCTGCTCGGTGACGCCGCGCACGCGATGACACCGGACCTCGGGCAGGGCGGCTGCCAGGCGCTGGAGGACGCGGCGGCGCTGGCGGCGCTGGTGCCGGCCCGCCTCGGGGCGGACGAGGCCGCGGCCGCGCTGGCCCGCTACACCCGGCTGCGGGCACCGCGCGCGGCCGGCGTCGCCCGCCGCCCGGCCCGGGCCGGGCGGTTCTACCAGGCGCCGCTGTGGCTGCGCACGCTGGCGGCCCGCCCTCGTCGGCGCGGTGCCCGCCGCGCTGACCGTCCGCGCGCTTGACCCGGTGCTCAGCTGGGCGCCGCCGGACGGCCCGGCCGCATAGCCCGGCCAGCCCCCCGCCCGGCCGGGGCCTGGCGCGGCTACTGGCCGGCGAAAGTGTCGGGGTCGGGCCCGGTGCGCTCGTCCCGGTTCAGCGCGGTGATGTCATCGGCGTCGGCGGGCTCCAGCTCGAAGTCGAAGATGTCGATGTTCTCCCGGACCCGGTCCGGGGTGACCGACTTGGGGAAGACGATGTCACCGCGCTGCAGGTGCCAGCGCAGCACCACCTGGGCCGGGGTCCGGCCGGCCCGCTCGGCGATCGACGTGATCACCGGGTCGTGCAGGCAGTTGCCCTGGCCCAGCGGCGACCAGGCCTCCACCGCGATCTGGTGCTCCGCGCAGAAAGCGCGCAGCTCGTCCTGGGTCAGGTACGGGTGTACCTCGACCTGGTTGACGGCCGGGATGATCTCGGTTTCGCTGTGCAGCCGCCGCAGGTGCCGGGGCTGGAAGTTGGACACCCCGACCGACCGGGCCCGGCCCTCGCGGTAGAACTCCTCCAGCGTCCGCCAGGTCGCCACGAAGTCGCCGCCGTAGCGGGTGGGCAGCGGCCAGTGGATGAGGAACAGGTCGACGTAGTCGGTGCCCAGTGCCTTGAGGGTCTGGTCGAAGGCCCGCCTGGCGTCGTCCGGCTCGTGCGCGTTGTTGCTGAGCTTGCTGGTCACGAACACGTCGGCGCGGTCAAGGCCGGACCGGGCGATGGCCTCGCCGACCTCGGCCTCGTTGCCGTACATCTCGGCCGTGTCGATGTGCCGGTAGCCGGCCTCCAGCGCGGCGCTCACCGCGGAGACCGTGTCCTTCGGCTCAATCTGGAACACGCCGAAGCCGAACTGCGGCACGGTCCGGCCGTTGTTGAGCGTGATGTCCGGGATAGAGGCCATCAGGAGCCCCCCTTTCAACGAGGTCGCGGATACTGGTATCAAGCGCCTGCCCTGCTCAGGCCGGGTTACACCCGGCCTGCGGGCGCCGCCCGGACGCGTTTCCTGGCACGCGGCCTCACATGACGCTGGCCGGCCGGGCGCGCTCATGAGCCCGCCCGCCCGGCCAGCGGCGGCTTCTACCCCAGGGGCTGGCTCAGCCGCAGGTGGTTGCCGCTGGGGTCGCGGACGGCGGCGTCGCGGACGCCGTAGGGCTGGTCGACGGGCTCCTGCAGGATCTCGGTCCCGGCCGCGCGCAGTGCCTCAAAGGTCTTGTCCAGGTCATCGACCTGGATGAAGACCGGCAGGGTGCCCTTGGCGACAAGCTCGCGCATGGCGGGCCGGTCGGCCGCCGGGACGTGCTGGTCGACCGCAGCCAGCAGCAGCTCATGAGGGGTACCGGGGGCGCGGACGGTGAGCCAGCGCATCTCCGGGCCCATCGCGACGTCGTCGCCGACCTCGAAGCCGAGCCGCTGGTAGAAGGCGAGCGTCACGTCCAGGTCGGTGCAGTACACGGGTGTGTGCGTGATGGAAAGTGGCATGCCAGCGACCCTACGGGCGGACAGCCGGTTACGCTTCTCCGATCCTGCACGGCTCGGCGATCCACCCGGGCCGGGCCCAGGCGCGGGTCACGCACGGCGGCACCGCGGCCAGCCGGGAGTGGTCCCGTGCCTTGTAAGCGGACGGCGGCTCGCCCACCAGGCGGCTGAACGTCGAGCTGAACGAGCCGAGCGAGGTGAACCCCACCGCCAGGCACACGTCGGTGACCGACAGCGAGCCGCCGCGCAGCAGCGCCATCGCCCGCTCCACCCGCCGGGCCTGCAGGTACGCGTACGGTGTCTCGCCGTAGGCCTCGCGGAACAGCCGGGAGAACAGCGACGGCGACATCAGCGCCGCCCGCGCCATCGCGGGCACGTTCAGCGGCCGCGCGTACTCGCGGTCCAGCAGGTCCCGGGCCCGGCGCAGGTGCGCGAGCTCATCCGTGTCCATGCCTGGACCGTACCGCGCCCGCCGGGGGATAATCGACCGGTGCGCCAGGCATTCGTCCACGACGCGGTCGTGACCATGGCAGCGGACGGCGACAGCCGGGCACCCGGCGCCGCCGTCACCGTCGCGCTGTGCGGGCACTGGGACCACCAGCCGCCCTGCCCGCTGGCACCGCACCACACCGGCGCGCAGCGCTCCGGCGACCAGCTGCGGCTGCGGGTGCTGTTCGCGGCCGAGCCCGCGGACGAGGCCGAGGTCCGCTGCCGGATCGAGGCGGCGCTGTCCGAGGGCGGCCTCACCGGCCCGGACGGCGTCACCAGCCGCTGGCAGCTGCGCAGCACCCGCGCGGGGCGGCTCCGCGTCGACGAGGCTGAGCACGCTGAGCAGCTCATCGAAAGCTGAGACGCTGGGCGGGACGCGGCTGCCTGACTTCAGGCACGCCCCCAATCAGGGCGGCCACGTCGGACTGTACGAGCTGGAGAACCAGGCCCTCGACCCGGACGGCCACCTGCTCGCGGCGATGCGGGCCCGTGCCACCTGGGCCGGGCGCACCCTGCTTGACCTGGGGTGCGGCAGCGGCTACTGGCTGGTCGGCTACGCCGACGAGGCGGCCGAGGTCATCGGGGTCGAGCCGGACCCGCGGCTGGTGCCGCTGGCGGCTGCCCGCGACCGCCGGGTCAGGGTGCTGCACGGCTCGGCCGAGCGCATCCCGCTGCCGGACCAGTCGGTCGACGTGGTGCACGCGCGGTTCGCCTACTTCTTCCCGCCCGGCTGCGACGCGGGGCTGGCCGAGGTGATGCGGGTGCTGCGCCCCGGCGGCACGCTCGTCGTCGTCGGCAACGACCTGCGGGCAGGCGACTTCGCCGGGCTGTTGCGGGCGGCCGGGACAGCGCTGGTGCCGGCCGGGGGAGCGCAGGCCGAGGCCTGGTGGGCCGCCCGCGGTGCCGACCGCACCACAGTCCGCAGCCGGTGGCGCTTCGCCAGCCGGGCTGACTTCGAGGCCGTGCTCCGGATGGAGTTCCCGCTCAAGGTCGCCGACCAGTGGCTGGCCGCCCACCCCGGTGCGGTCGGCCTCAGCTACAGCTACGCGCTGTTCGGACTCGAGAAGCCGAGCGGGCTGCTGCGCGGATGAGGCTGCCTGCCTGGCGGCTGAGCCGGTAGCCGAGCTGGCCGGCGTTGACGAGCGGGCGACAGCGCGTCCGCCGCCCGGTCCAGGGTGGTGGCGAGGCGCTTGGGGCCGCGTCAGATAAATTTCCTTCCGCATGTCGAGAACGTGACGCCGGCTCCGCCCCAGGGCGTGAGCGGCCAGCAGCGGCCGCGTGCCGAAGGAGGATAATCCCGTGAAGTACCTACTGCTCAAGCACTACCGTGGTGGCCCGGCTCCCGCCGTCGAGTTCGCGCCGATGGACCAGTGGGCGCCGGCCGAGGTCGACGCGCACATTCAGTTCATGCTGGACTTCGCGGCTCGCCTGGAGCAGTCCGGTGAGTTCGTCGATGGCCAGGCGCTCGCGCCCGGCGGCGCGTTCGTGCGTTACGACGGCGAGGGGCGCCCGCCGGTGACCGACGGCCCGTTCGCCGAGACCAAGGACCTCATCGCCGGCTGGATGGTCATCGACGTGGAGTCCTGGGACCGCGCGGTCCAGCTGGCAGGCGAGCTGTCCGCCGCGCCCGGGCCCGGCGGCAAGCCGATCTACGAATGGCTCGAGGTGCGGCCGTTCCTCGCCCACCCGCAGACCGTCACCGAGTGAACGAGCCGCTGCTGCGGGAACTGGTCCCCGCGGTGATCGGTGTCCTCGTCCGGCGCGGAGCAGACTTCGCGTCGGCCGAGGACGCCGTGCAGGAGGCCCTGATCCAGGCGATTGACGCGTGGCCGGGCGACCCGCCGCGCGACCCGAAGGCCTGGCTGGTCGCGGCCGCCTGGCACCGCTTCCTGGACGCTGCCCGCTCCGAGGCGTCGCGCCGGGGACGGGAACTCACCGTCGAGGCCGAGCCGCCGGCCGGCCCGGTGCCCGCCGCCGACGACACGCTGCGGCTGTACTTCCTGTGCGCGCAGCCTGCCCTGCCGCGCAGCTCGGCGGTGGCCCTGACGCTGCGCGCGGTCGGCGGCCTGACCACCCGGCAGATCGCAGCCGCCTACCTCGTCCCCGAGCCGACCATGGCGCAGCGGATAAGCCGGGCCAAACGGCGGGTCGCCGGGCTGCCGCCCGGCCAGCCAGGCGACCTCGGCACGGTGCTGCGCGTGCTTTACCTGGTGTTCAACGAGGGCTACGGCGGGGGCCTCGACCTGGCGGCCGAGGCGATCCGCCTTACCAGGCAGCTCGCCGCCCTGGCCGACGACCCCGAGGCGGCTGGGCTGCTCGCGCTGATGCTGCTGCACCACGCGCGCCGCCCGTCCCGGACCGGGCCGGGCGGCCGCCTGGTGCCGCTGGCCGAGCAGGACCGGTCGCGCTGGGACACCAGGCTGATCGCTGAGGGCGTGGCGGTCCTGCAGGGCGCGCTGGCCCGGGACCGGCTGGGGGAGTACCAGGCCCAGGCCGCGATCGCCGCCCTGCACGCGGACGCCCGGACGGCCGCCGAGACCGACTGGACGCAAATCGTGGAGTGGTACGACGAACTGCTGGCCCTCACCGGCAGCCCGGTGGTGCGGCTCAACCGGGCGGTGGCGGTCGGAGAGGCCGACGGGCCGCTGGCGGGGCTGTCGGAGCTGGCCCCCCTGGACGCCGGCCTGCCGCGCTACGCCGCGGTGTCCGCCTACCTGCACGAGCGGGCCGGCCGGCCCGCGCTCGCGGCCGGGCTGTACGCCGAGGCGGCCCGCGCCGCCGCCAGCACGCCGGAGCGGGACCACCTGCTGCGGCAGGCGGCACGGCTGCACCGGCGTAAGTAAGGGCCCAGGGTCACTTGCCCGGCTGGCTCGCGAGAGCCGCAGGCTTTGCCGGCCCGGGCGCCGGCCCGGGCGCCGGCCTGCGGCGGGCTAAAGACGGGAGAGGAGCTCGGCCTTCTTCGCGGCGAACTCCTCGCCGGTGAGGACGCCGCGCCGGTGCAGGTCGCCGAGCCGTTCGAGGGCCGCCAGTACCGCGTCGGCACCGGCTCCGGCGGTGGCTGCCCGCTCTGGCGGCGCGGGCGGCGCGGGAGCGGGCGGCGCCGTGCGGGGAGGGCTCACCAGCGGCAGGCTCTCGACCGTGAACGTGCCGTGCTGGCTGGTGAACGACAGCGTGCCCGGCAGGCCGCCCTGCTGCCGCACTCCGCCGATGGCATGGTCGAGCGTGTCGTAGACGCGGACGGGCCCGCCGCCACTCTGCACGGCAAGCCGCCTGGCCTGCGGGAACACCGCGTAGCGGGAGTCGTTCTGGCCGCCGCTCGACCCTGGCCGCCCCAGCTCGCCTGGCCACCACGAACCCAGACTTGCCTGGTGAGCCGGGTCGGGACCGGGCACGTACACCTCGGTGGAGGCCAGCAGGCTCGACAGCTCGCTCGCGAGGCCGCCGGCCCTCGCCTGCAGGCCGTGGTCGAGCATGTCGCCGACCATCGTCATGCCGCCCGCCATCCACTGCCCGCGGCCGCCGAACTCGGGGTGGGAGAACTGGGCCATAGTGCCGTTGCCCAGCCGGACCGCTTCCAGCATGACGCGTACCGCGCCGGTGCTCACGCCGAACCTGACGGAGAGATCCGCGACCGCCCGCTCGCCCTGGCTGGTCAACTTGCGCACGGTCACGATTCTAGGCGGCCCGGGCGGCTGGCGCCCCTTGGGGTCCCAGTAGCAACAACGAAGAATTCAACGGATATACCTATGAGCTGCGATAACGCGGGCAATATCACCAGGAAGCGGAGCAATTCCCTGCTTGGCATCTACCTACGGATGAACACTATGCGCCGGACGTCGAGCCGAGCAGTGGGCTTCCGGTCGAGTTCCCAGGTCGCCCTCATTGGAAGGCAAGGCCGCCCGGAAGCGCGCACCGGGCGTCCTTGGACAGGGAGGTTCATGCCACATCGGGTCGACGGCCGGGCCAGCGACAACGGAACGGTGGTTGTCGTTAGGGATCCTGCCTTCGTCTGCCCTAAACGCCTGCCGGGTGTCCCGGCATGCTCCCGGGCACGGCGGGACATTTGGCCCGTGACAGCGGGACCTGCAGGGCTGATCGTATAGGTGTGGGCCTGGGTCTTCTGGAGCGGCCGGCGTGGGCGAGGCGGGCTGGATGGCTGTCTTCTCCTGCCGTGACCGCGTGGGCGGCTGCCGTGCTGGCTGCCGTCCTGGCATTCGTGACCGCGGTACTGGCGATCGCCGGCCGCGATGAGTCTGCGTTGCTGATTCCCAGCGAACTGGGCTGGGCGTGGACAGGGTGCCTGCTGCTGGCCCGGCGGCCTGGTCACACGGTGGGCCGGCTGCTGTACCTGATGGGACTGGCCAGTGCGGTTGCTGTCGTGCCTTATGCGTACGCGCGGTACGCTCTGGTGCACTCGCCGGGGTCGCTGCCGTTCGCGACTGCGGTGCTGTGGGTGAACACCTGGGCGTGGGCGCCTGCCATTGGCATCCTCCTCATGCTGCTGCTGGTCCTGCCAGACGGCCGGCTGCTGTCACGGCGGTGGCGGCCGGCGCTGTGGGCGGCGGTGGCTTTCGTCCCGCTCGCGGCGGCGGGCGAGGCCTTCTTCCCGCAGAGCATGGGCGGGCTCTTCCGCAACCTGCCGAACCCCTATGCCATTCCCCGGGCGGAGCCGGCGCTGGCGGCGGTGCTGGCCCTGGCCCTGGCGTGCTGGCTGGCTGCAGCCGCGGCGGTGGTGGCAAGCATGGTGCTGCGGTGGCGGCGCGCGGACCTGACGGGTCGTCAACAGCTCAAGTGGTTCCTGGCGGCGCTGCCGGTCACGGTGGCGACCTGGGGCGTCGAAGTCTTCGCCGCGGGCCCTGCGAGTCAGGGGGGCCTGGCAGTACTCGCGCTGGGGACGCTGCCGGGGGTGCTGCTGCCGGTGGCGATCGGGGTGTCGGTGCTGCGGTACCGGCTGTATGAGATCGACGTCCTGGTGAACCGGGCGGTGCTGTACGGGTCGCTGACCGCGGTGGTGGCCGGGGTGTACCTGGCGGTGGTGGCGGTAGCCCGCTGGGTGCTAGGGATAGACAGCGGCCTGGCGGTGCAGGTGGCGGCCACGGTGGTGGCCGCGGTCGCGCTGTGGCCGCTGCGCGGCCGGGTACAGCGCCGGGTGGACCGGCTGTTCTACGGCGACCGGGGCGCCCCGTATGACGCACTGGCCAGGCTCGGCCGCCGGGTGGAGGAGGCAGCAGGCCCCGGCCCGGTGCTGGACTCGGTGGTCAAGACGATCGCAGACAGCCTGCGGCTGCCGTATGCGGCCCTTGAGCTGCGGCTTGGCGACGGCTGGAGGCCTGCGGCCGTGTACGGCCAGGCCCCGGCTGAGGTGGTCACGTTTCCGCTGGTCACACAGCGCGAGACTGTGGGGCGGCTGCTGGTCGGCAACCGGGCGCCGGGTGAGCAGCTCGGCCCCGGTGATGAGCATCTGCTGGCCGACCTGGCTCGGCAGGCGGGGCCGGCCGCCCACGCCGTGGCGCTGCGCCAGGCGCTTGACGCGTCCCGGGCTGACCTGGTCACCATGCAGGAAGAGGAAAGGCGGCGGCTGCGCCGCGACCTGCATGACGGGCTGGGGCCCACGCTGGCCGGCCTGACGCTCGGGCTGGACACGGCCCGGGCGCTGTCGCCCGGGCGGGCGGACCTGCAGGAACTGCTAGGCAGGCTCAAGGCCGAGACCCAGCGGGCCGTGGCCGACGTCCGGCGGATCGTCTACGGGCTGCGCCCCCCCGCACTCGACCAGCTCGGCCTGGCAGGCTCGCTGCGCGAGGGGATCGGCCGCCTGCGGTGCGAGGCGCCGGCGCTGACGGTCACCTTGGAGGCTCCCAGTGCCGGCCTGGCCGACCTGCCTGCGGCGGTGGAGGTGGCGTGCTACCGCATTGCGACCGAGGCGCTGACTAATGTCGCCCGGCACGCGCAGGCCACCCGGTGCCTGGTGCGGATCCGGCTCGGTCACGACCTGGAGGTAGAGGTAAGCGACGACGGGGCCGGCCTTCCTGACGGCTGGCGGGCCGGCGTGGGCATCGCGTCAATGCGGGAGCGGGTCGCCGAACTCGGCGGGGACGTGGTGATCGCGCCCGTAGCCCCGCACGGGACCAGGATTACTGCTCGCCTGCCCCTTGGGAGGAGGCCGTGACCGAGCCGGTCCGGGTCCTGATCGCCGACGACCACCCGCTGTTCCGCGACGGCCTGATCGCCCTGCTGACGGACGGGGCCGACACCGAGCTGGCGGGCACGGCCACCAGCGGCACCGGGGCGGTGGACCTGGCCCGCGAGATCCAGCCGGACGTCGTAGTGATGGACCTGCAGATGCCCGGGCTGAACGGCATCGAGGCCACCCGGCGCATCGTGGCCGACAGCCCGCACATCGCGGTCCTGGTGCTGACCATGTTCGACGACGACAATTCCATCTTCGCCGCGCTGCGGGCCGGCGCCCGCGGCTACCTGCTAAAGGGGGCCGACCGGGAGCAGATCCTCCGCGCCGTCCACTCCGCCGCCAGCGGCGAGGTCGTCTTCGGCGCCGACCTGGCGGAGCGGATGCTCGGCTACTTCACCGCCGCCGCGCCGCCGCCGGTGTTCCCGCAGCTGACCGGCAGGGAACGCGAGGTCCTGGAGCTGATCGCCCAGGGCCAGGTGAACCAGGCGATCGCCGCCCGGCTGCACCTGAGCCACAAAACGGTCCGCAACCACGTGTCGAACATCCTGGCCAAGCTGCAGGTTGCCGACCGGGCCCAAGCCGTCGCGCAGGCACGGGACGCCGGGCTGGGACACCAGCCCCGCACCTGACGGGACACCCCGGCCCGCAGCCACGGTGACGATCCCCGGCGCACGGGACCCGTGCCTCATGACAACGGGACACCCGCCCCCCGACGCTATCGGCAGGGCACAGGCCTCGCAGATCATGAGGCGGCGGCGTAGGCCCTGCGTCCTGAGGGAGCCTTGGCTACGAGAGAGGTAAAGGTGAGCAGGTCAATGGCCCGTGACCTCCTGCGATTGTGGACCGCATCCGGGGTCGAACCACGAGCTCGGCCGCCTGCCGTATCGGTCACCAATCAACCGATGAGCTCACCTCACGAGCCCTGCCGGACTAACGAAATGGGGGACAGACCCCTGATGTATCCGACCGACCGACGAGACCACCCGTGGATGGCCCAATCGTCCGAGATGGGCGACCAGTGACCGAGCAAGTGTGCCAGTGTCCCAGTGCGCGCTGTCGAGAAGGTGCGCAGCTGCTCGGCATCGTAAGCAAAGACGGAACTGTGACGTATCTCGGACGGTCCATCACCGTCGACGCGTCGTTTGTTGCCGCCGCATCGGAAGGGCGTCCCCCCGAGACACGGTTCCGGTTCGCTGATCGTTGCGCCGAAAGTACATGTCAGAAGTGGACCGGCACCGAGTGCCAAGTGATTGGTGAGGTGATCAGTCGATTGCCGACGCTCGACGAGCGGCCGCTGCCGCGGTGCTCGATCCGAGCGGAATGCCGCTGGTTTAGCCAAGCGGGCTCGCACGCCTGCGAGGTGTGCCCACTGGTCATAACCGACACCTGAGGAGCGAGAGGAAAGCGTCATGACACTGGAAACGACACGCGAGGGCTCACGATTCATCGTCGACTTCGGGCACATCCCGGTTCCGACCGCATTGGCGGCCGACCTTCAAGGCGAGTTCCAGCGCGCGGCGCTGGCCGTTCTCGCGAAGATCGACTTTCGCGGTGACCTCCGCATCGGCCGTCTTCCGACCGGGACCTGGGGGTACATCTTCGATCCTGGGGGCTCCCCGCTACCGCCGGGTGACGACGGCGCCGTACCTCTGGTAACCGTTCACGACCACACCGCAATCATGCAGATGTTGATCGAGCGCCCGCTACCCGTCGTGCGTGAGCTGGTCACCACAGCTAAGCAAGACGGGGCAAAACCGCCGAAGCCCTCGTGGGACGAGATCCTCGAAATGATTCTCAAGCTGCTAGGGCCGCCGGTATCGACGCGCCGCGCGATCGAGCACACGTTGACGATCGGGAAGGCCCTCGAGGCTCAGAAACTCCCACGGCAGGCAACCGCCGCTCTGTCGCAAATCAACCGGCAGATCGACGCCGCGAGCGACCTCGACGACCTCCTCGGCACCTTGCGCAACGCTCAACGTGCCGACGACGGTGCGGTCGACGGCTTGAGCGCGGGGTTGGAGGTGGCGCAGCAGATCCTCGCGGACGGCCGCGGGACCATCTACGACCAAAGTTACGGCTTCTACGGAGAAATCGGGGATCCAACGTTTGCCTACAGCGTGGCGGGCGAGGACGCGAAAGGCGCAGTTGGGGGTGCGGTGGGCGGCGGCATGGGCGGCGCTGCCGTCGGCGGGCTCGCTGGTGCCGGGATCGGCGCGATCGGAGGGGGATGCGTTGGCGGTATCTCGGCTTCGGTCGCCGGGGCGGTCGGCAAGTTGATCGACTGGCTCTTCTAGCATCCAGTGCTGTACCTGCGCGGCAACAAGGACTATTGTAGACCTCGCGGACGAACGCACCGATCGCGTCGTCGAGTTCGGCGAGGGTGAGTCGGGCCTGCCCGGCCCGGTCGGGCGTGCCGCAGGGCGCATAGCCGGGCAGCGGCGGCAGGCACATCTGGTTGACAGTGCCGAAGATCCGCTCCACTTCCCCGCGGCCTCGGGGTTAACCGGCCAATCTCATCTCATCCTGTGGATAACCCGTGGCCTGGTGCCTGGTTACTGTTCTCCGGTGCGGCGTGCGCGTTCGAGGCGGCGGATGGTTTCCTCGTGGCGGCGGACTTTGGCGGCGACGGCTTCGAGGCTGTGGCGTAGCTGGCCGATCTGCCTGGACAGCCCGGTCAGTGTGCTGGCGCGATGGCCGCGGGCGCGGTGGTCGTCGATGACGGCGCGCAGGTCGGGCCTGCGGTAGAGGGTGGCGCGGCTGACGTGCGCGCGTGCTGCTACTTGCGTGAACGTGACGGGCTGCCCGGCGGCGGCGAGCTCGGCGCAGGCGGCCTCGATCCGGGCCGTCTCGTCCTGGTCAGCTGGCACAGGCCTGGCCGATGAGCAGGTCGAGCCGGCCCAGGAGGCGGCGGTGGCGGGCGGCCTCGTCGCCCCAGCCGCGCTCGGCGGCGTCGGCGGCGAGTTTCTCGGTGTCGACGCGCTGCAGTTGCAGCACCGGGAGGAAGCTGGCGTCATTGCGGAAGTTCGGGCAGTGCTCGCAGATGTTGGCGTAGGCGCACGGTCCCTGGGCGGCGGCGCGCAGGCAGTACCCGCCGGCCAGCCGTGACTTGATCAGCGGCGCGTCGCGCCAGTTCCCGCCGGCCAGGGCCGCGACGGGCAGCTGGGTGCGCTCGCCGGGGATGGCCGGCCCGAGCTGGGCCTTGGCGAGGGTCAGTGCCCGCTGGTACTCGTCGCGGACGGTCGCGTCGAACAGCCGCCCGTAGCGGAGGCTCATCTCCGCGGACACGTGCCCGAGCAGCGCCATCAGCGCCTGCATCGAGCAGCCGGCGTTGACGAGGGCGGTGGCGTAGGTGTGCCTGAGCATGTGGGGGACCACGCCGTCCAGCCCGGCTTCGGCGGCGGCGCGGTGCAGTTCCCCGCGGATGCTGTCGGCGGAGACCCGCCGTCCCTGGTGGGTGAGCAGGAAGTCGGCGAGCTGCCCGGTGCGCGGGTGGCGCAGCGGGCGGCCCAGGGACCTGTGCCCGGCGATCCGGTCCACGATCGCGAGGGTCTCCTCGTCGATGGGCACCATCCGCTCGGTGAGCAGCTTGCCGAGCGGCACTTTCAGCCAGGCCCCCTGGCCGGGGGCCTCGTGGACGCAGTCCAGCTCGAGGAGGGTCAGCTCGCCGATCCGCATCCCGGTCGCGCGCATCAGCAGCAGCGCGTCGGCGCGCAGCCGGCTCGGTGAGTTCTCCAGTGCCGCCAGGAGTGCCCGTTCCTGGTCGGGGGGAAGGTAGCGGGGCAGCGGGTGGGGCAGCGGGTGGGGCAGCTTCGGCGCGTCGCGGGGGAAGATCAGCCGCCGGGCGGGCGCCTCGGCCAGCCCCACTCGGCGATCGCGTCCAGGAACGACCCGAGGGCCTGGATCCGCTGCTTGGCGGTGGACTTGGTGATCGCCGCGCCGGTGCGGCGGCTGGTCGCGGCGGCGACCTCGTTCAGGTAGGGCTCGATGTGCCGTTGCCGGTCCAGGGCGGCCAGCGATTCCAGCTGGGGGTCGTGCCGGGCGAGGAACCGGCCGAAGTGCGCGAGCTCGGAGGCGGTGCCCTGGACGGTGGAGCGTGCCAGCGTGGCGTGCAGCCGTTCCAGGTAGGCGGTCATCGGCCGGCGGACCTGGGCGGGGACTCCGGCGAGGTGGAGTTCCCAGCCCAGGGCGCCCCTTCCCCGCCTCTCCCCTATGCGCCGATAATGCACATTATGTAAAGCTGAAGTGATCGCGCGCCCTGAGGCCCGGGTATCCGGCGGGGCCTCACAGCGTCCGGCGCTCAAGATCTAGCCCGTAACGGGCACCTCGTCGTAGGCGGTGGCCGAGATGCCGGCGGCGCAATTGATCACCACGTCGTTGGCGGTGGCCGAGATGCCGGAGGCGCATGTGGCGATCTTCACCGGGGTGAAGCTGCTCTCGGTAGTCCCGTTGCCAATCTGGCCTTCCTTGCCGCCGCCCCAGGAGTAGACCTGCCACCTCTTGGAGATGCCGTACGAGGTGGCGCCGCTCGTCGCCAGCGCCCGGTAGGTGACTCCGCGCGGTGGGGTGATCCGCTCCGGCGAGGACCGCGCCGCCGTCTTCCCGTCCCCGAGCTGCCCCTGCCCGTCAGCGCCCCAGGCGTACAGGTCGCCGTTGGTGAGGAGCGTCAGCGTCTGCCCGTTGCCGGGCGCTGACCCGCCCTGGCTGACCTGCCGCACCCTGGCCGGCAAAGGCACCGTGACCGGCACGTCGGACGGCTTCCTTGTGCCGATGCCGAGCTGCCCCTCGCCGTTGGTGCCCCAGTCCAGGTACCTTCCGCCGGCCAGCAGGGCGCCGGAGTTGGCGAACGCTGCCACCAGGAACACCACGTGGGCGGAGGGGCCGAGGCCTTTCACCTTGACCGGCACCGGGCTGGGCTTGGCAGTCCCGTCCCCGAGCTCTCCGAGGCTGTTGAGACCGCACGCCCAGACCTGGCCCTTCGCGTCGTAGAGCGCATGGTCGAACGCGCCGGCCACGGCCGTCACGTGCGAGAACGGCAGCCTGACAGGCGTGAGGTGCCTGTGGTGGTTGCCCAGGCACAGCTCTCCGCCCTGGTTGTCTCCCCAGCCCCAGGCGTGGCCTTTGGTATCGACGGCCAAGCCGGTGTCGAAGGGCATCACGTCAATGGGCAGCGAGGCGATCTTCACCCGCGCTGGGAAGCGCACCCGCACCGGCTTCGTGAAGGAGTTCTTGGTCGCACCGTCGCCCAGCTGGCCCGCGTTGCCCAGCCCCCACGCGTACACGCTGCCGTTGGTCAGCAGGGCGTACTCGGTCGAGTTGGACGAGGCGACCTCCGCGACCCTGCCTGGCAGGCGCACCGACGCCGGGGAGGTAATCGTGTCCTCGGGTTTGAGTGCGTTGGCTCCCCCGAAGAACGTGCCCCAGTGCTTGACGGTGCTGGAGTTGGCCGCGTGCGCGGGCCGCGGCTGCGCGGACGCCGCCGGGATTTCCTGGAAGGCGAGCAGCAGGCCCATCGCGCTCAGGCCCGCGGCGGCCCCCCTGACAATTGTCAACGGCCATTGGGAAATCCGGTTGGGTGGTCTTGTTTTCTCCGGGCTGGCGGCCACCAGTTTTCCAGGCTGGTGGCCGCGTGTTCTCCCGGCGGG
>Ga0265338_10001321_pt1 | contig 40561 bp, 33 predicted proteins | sample 42126metaG_FD_193579 | JGI IMG/M metagenome (GOLD analysis project Ga0265338, IMG submission 193579) | Rhizosphere microbial communities from Carex aquatilis grown in University of Washington, Seatle, WA, United States - 4-21-26 metaG | ecosystem: Host-associated > Plants > Roots > Rhizosphere... | reverse complement strand
TCATACAACAAAGCGCGTCAGGCCTCCATCACCAAAGAATTGCTTGAGATCGTCAGCGGCGCAGAAGCGCTGAAAAAAGCAAGCTGACGTTAATAGAAAATTAATAATTATGAATTAATAATGAATAATTGCAGAACGCGAACTTTTTTAATTCTTAATTTTTAATCCATAATTCTTAATTGCCTTGTTCGATACCCTTACTCAAAAACTAGATTCGGTCCTTAAGCGGCTTCGCGGACAGGGAAGAATTTCGGAAGCGAACATCGCCGAAATGCTGCGTGAAGTTCGCAAAGTCCTACTCGACGCGGATGTTAACTATAAAGTTGTAAAGCAGTTCATTGACAACGTCCAGCAAAAGTCGCTCGGCAAAGAGGTCGTCACAAGTATAGCACCCGGCCAACTCATCGTCAAAATAATCTACGACGAACTGGTTGCCTTGCTGGGAACGTCCAAAGCCGAGATCACGATCTCACAAACGCCGCCGTCGATCATCCTGATTGCGGGATTGCAGGGATCGGGAAAAACGACGTTTGCCGGGAAGCTGGCAAATTTGTTGAAGTCGAAAGGCCGCAGCCCGCTTCTCGTTGCTGCGGACGTGTACCGTCCCGCGGCTATCGACCAGTTGATCATGCTCGGCGGAGAGATTGATGTACCTGTTTTCTCCAGCCGCACGGACACGGCAATCAACATCGCCAAGGACAGCATCGACCATGCACGGAAGAATGCGCGCGACACCGTGATCATCGACACCGCCGGCCGGCTGCACGTGGACGAAGAAATGATGCGCGAAGTGGAGAGCATCAAGTCGTCCGTCCAGCCGCATGAAATTCTGTTCGTCGTTGATGCGATGACCGGACAGGATGCAGTGAATACGGCAAAGGCATTCCACGACCGTCTCAATTTCGACGGCGTCGTCCTTACCAAACTTGACGGCGATACGCGCGGAGGAGCGGCGCTCTCAATCCGGTCGATCGTCGAGAAGCCGATCAAATTCGTAGGCACCGGCGAAAAACTCGACGCCCTCGAGCAGTTCCATCCTGACCGCATGGCGTCGCGGATTCTCGGGATGGGTGACATCGTGACGCTCGTCGAAAAGGCGCAGCAGACCTTCGACCAGGAAAAAGCGCAGCAGCTTGAACAAAAAATACGGAAGTCACAGTTCACGCTCGAGGATTTTTACAGCCAGCTGCAGGAGATCAAGAAAATGGGTCCGCTCAGCCAGGTGCTGTCGATGATCCCCGGAGCGAACAAGCTCGGCAATATCAACGATGTTGATGAAAAGGAGATGAAATACGTGGAGGCGATCATCCTGTCGATGACGATAGAAGAGCGGCAGCATCCTGCGATCATCAACGGCTCTCGACGCAAGCGCATCGCGTCGGGGAGCGGGAGGTCGGTGCAGGAGGTGAACAAGCTCCTCAAGCAGTTCTTTGAGATGCAAAAAATGATGAAAAATTTTACAAAGGGGAAGAATGTTGGACGTATGATGGCGCAGCGGTTCCACTGAGTTGCATATTAATCGGCATCTACTCATATTTATAGAAAAAGGAGATACATCTTTGGCAGTCAAATTACGACTTCAACGAATGGGCAAGAAGAAACAGCCCATTTACAAGATAGTGGCGGTAGATTCGCGCAGAAAGCGCGACGGGCGGTTTATCGATGCCGTGGGCGCCTACAACCCGAGCACCAACCCGATGACCATTACGCTGAAAGAGGACCGCATCTATCACTGGCTCGAACGAGGCGCTCAGCCGACCGATACGGTGAAGAATCTGCTAAGCCGTAAAGGCGTGTGGCTGAAATGGAGTCTGAAAAAGAAAAAAGCCGACGAAGCGACGATCGCTGCCGAATTCGAAAAATGGCAGATGATGCAAGGGCTGAAGCTTCAGAAAGAGAACGAACGCAACGCCCGTCGGAACGCCGCAAAGAAGAAAAAGAAGGCTGTCGCGCAAGAAGCTCCGGCCGCTCCGGCCCAGCCTGAAGCCGCCGCTCCGGCAGCTCCTGCGCAAGCGTAACGAAGTCTTTTCGTTCGCTGAGGCATTTGTTTCTCCGGGTACCGAAGAAGACTCAAGCAGCTCGATCATAACGATATGTTTGCAGTAGTTTTTCGAACAGCGTAGGAGGTGCATATGCGGGACTTCATCGAGTACATTGCGAAGCAATTGGTCGATAATCCCAATGACGTTTCTCTTATCGATGAGGAGAAGGAAGGGAAGATCATCTTCAAGCTGAAAGTTGGAGAGGCCGATGTCGGAAAGATCATCGGCCGCAAAGGCCGGACAGCCCAGGCGATGAGGGTGCTCTTGAGTGCGGTTGCGGCAAAGAACGGCAAACGTGCGATGCTTGAAGTGCTGGATTAGATCCCGGTACTGCAGTACACCTGAATGTGCGGAGAGTTGTGAAATCACACCAAGCGTTGCCCCCTCGACTGCGTGCGGTCGGCGTGATCGCGAAAGTTTTCGGCGTGAAGGGAGAGGTGAAAGTTCACTCCTACGCTCGCTCGTACGACGAGTTTGAGGAACTTGGTTCCGTGCTGGCAGGAAAAAGCGAAGAGAAGGCCGTCGAGAGGAAGATCGAAAAAGTTTCGCTCCGCGGGAAAGATATTTACGTCAAATTTCAGGATGTCAATGACCGAAACGCGTCGGAAGCCCTGGTTGGTCATTTTTTATTTGTTGAAGAGGCGGCGCGAAAGCAGCTGGCGCCAGGTGAGTTCTTCGTCGACGATATTGTCGGGATGTCTGTTTGCGACTCCCAGAAGAAGATGCTCGGCGTCATCAGGGATGTCGTCCGGTATCCTGCACAGGATGTGTACGTTGTGAACACCGGCAGCGGCGAGGTGATGGTTCCAGCAGTTCGGAATATTGTCCGCGGCGTGGATTTGAAAAATCGAACGATGACGATTGACCCGCCGGAAGGGTTGTTTGACGGACCGGTCGGCGACTTGCCGGATCGTTGAGAAATATGAGAGACGGAAACGGTATGAGCATACGGATCGATATTCTCTCTGCAGTTCCGAAACTCCTCGCCAGTCCGCTCAGCGAGAGCATTCTGAAGATTGCGCAGGAAAAAAAGCTGGCAGAGTTTGCCGTGCACGATCTGCGGTCGTTTACGCACGACAAACATCACACGCTCGACGAGTCGCCTTACGGCGGCGGCGCCGGCATGATTCTGAAACCGGAGCCGATCGTTGAATGTATCGAGTCGCTGCAGGCACAAAGGACATACGATGAGATCATCTATGTCAGCGCGGACGGGGAACCGTTCACGCAAAAGATAGCCAACGACCTGTCATTGAAATCGAACGTGATGATCCTCTGCGGACATTACAAAGGAGTTGACGAGCGCGTCAGACAATCCGTCATCACGCGAGAGATCTCGATCGGCGACTACGTGCTGACCGGGGGCGAACTTGCGGCATTAGTGATCGCTGACGCCGTCGTACGATTGATACCGGGAGTGATCGGAGACGGGGAATCGGCACTGACGGATTCGTTTCAAGATGGATTATTGGACAGCCCGCATTACACACGGCCGCCGGAATACCGAGGGATGAAAGTGCCGGACGTGCTGTTGTCGGGAAATCATAAGGAAATCGCCGCGTGGCGTGAGGAAGAGCGAACGAAACGCACTGAAAAACGCCGGGAAGATTTGATTCATAAAAAATAACACGTTAACGAACGGAGTACAACAATGAGCAAGATTAAATTGGTAGAAGCGACTCAACTGAAGACGAACCTCCCTGCGTTCACTACGGGTGACACGTTGAATGTGCACCTGCGCGTTGTCGAAGGCGACAAGGAACGCATTCAGCAGTTTCAGGGCGTCGTCATCGGCACACGGGGAAGCGGAATGGGTGCCACCTTCACGATCAGAAAAGTATCCGACGGCGTCGGTGTTGAGCGGATATTCCCGACGCATTCTCCCCGCATCGCAAAAATCGAAAAGATAAAATCAAGCAGGGTCCGCCGTGCCAAACTCTATTATTTGCGCGACCTCGCAGCGAAACAGATTCGCCAGAAAACCGGCAACTGAGTTCAGCGTGCCCGAACATCAATTTCGAATAGGAGCGGTACCGGATTTCTATTGCCGCCCGGTCATCTTCGGATTGCAGCAACCGGAAAGTCCCGCCTCGGCGGGACTTTTCTTTGAGAGTGCGGGAGTGAACACCGAGCGTATTCTCAGCGACGAGCGCGACGCGGCCATGATAGGACCCGTCGAGTTTGCACGCAACAGTTCTGATTTTTCATTGTACCCGTCGGTCGGCGTCTCTTCACGGGGAGAGAGCAGGGCAAGCGTGCTGTGCGTAAACAAGAAAGTCCGTTCGATCGCTTCAGTCGCCGTCGGCGCCGTGTCCTCGTCCGATATCATCCTTGCCAAGATCATTCTCTCCGAAAAATTTGAACAAGACGCTGTCATCGTACCCGTCATCGCCCCGGTGCGGCAGATGCTCTTGAAGGCCGATGCTGCCCTGCTTACTGGAAACGCAATGCTGACATCCGACTGGGATGGGCCGGCACTAGACCTCGTCGATGAGTGGTCCGACATGACAGACCTGCCGTTCATCCATCTTCTCTGTGCGGCGCGAAAAGAAAAATACAAGAAAGACATTACATCGCTGCTTCTCGGGTCGCAAGAATTGGGGACGGCTTCCCTCTCTACGATCGCAGCGCAACAGGCAAAAGAATTGTCTTTGCCTGCGGAGTTGATGGAGCAGCGGCTTGAAGGCTACACCTATGGCTTTGACGACGAGGCCCGTGAAGGGCTTGGCGAGTTTTTCCGTTACGCTTTTTATCACGGCATCCTGCCCGATGTGCCGGAGATAGAAGTATTTGGAGAGGGGGATGTGGAAAGCGGTTGATTCGCACCATATCATGGTCTAAAATCTCGATGTGGTTGGCACAGTGTCACATTAGGGGAATGCAAAAAATCCATTCTGGCAACCTTACGTCAAAGGGGGGAATCCATGAAATCAAAATCGGAAATTCTTCCGCACGGCTTAATCGAAAACAGGATTTTCGTTATCCGAGGCCGAAAGGTCATGCTGGATTTTCATCTTGCTGAGCTCTATAGTGTTCCAACAAAGTCTCTCAATCTCGCCGTCAGAAGACATATGAAGCGATTTCCTGGCGAGTTTATGTTTCGGTTGACGGAGAAGGAATTTGAACAATTGAAAAAAGTTTTGAGGTATCAATTTGAAACCTCAAACTCCAAATCTCGCGGTGGACGTCGTTACTTACCTCACGCATTTAGCGAACATGGTGTGGCGATGCTTGCTACGGTTTTGCATAGCGAACGCGCGATCCAAGTCAATATTGCAATTATACGTGCCTTCGTGAAGCTTCGAGAAATTCTCTCCACTCACACAGAACTAGCACTTAAGCTGAATTTACTTGAGGAGAAGTTTGAGAAACACGGCCAAGCGATTCAGGCTATTTTTGAAACGATACGTCAATTGATCGCTCCACCGGAGAAGCCAAAACGACCGATTGGATTTTGAAATTGACTTCACAATGACGTGTTGTCGCAGCTTGAAACTCTCCAAAATTCAGCGTAACTTCATTCCATGTTGCATTCCCTGTACGTTAAGCATTATGCCCTTATTGAGGAAATCAGCGTTGAGTTCGAGCGCAGCCTCAACATCATCACCGGCGAAACGGGTGCCGGAAAATCGATCCTCATCGATGCGTTGAGCCTGCTTCTCGGCGAGCGAGCCAGCGCCGACGTTGTCCGGAAGGGAGCGGAGAAGGCGATCGTGGAAGGAACGTTTGATGTTTCCGGCTCACCGAAAATTCAATCCCTCCTGAAAGACAACAACATCGAGTCATCGGACGAAATGATCGTCCGGCGGGAAGTTTCGGTAAAAGGGCAAAGCCGCTGCTTCATTAATGACTCCCCCGTTCCTCTCGCGCTGTTAAAAGAAGCGGGCGACGTGCTCGTTGACCTTCACGGCCAGCACGACCACCAGGCATTGCTCCGGCCTGAGACGCATATCGATTTTCTCGATGATTTCGGCGTGGATGAACGCATTCTCTCGGATTATCGTCAATCCTATAGAAAGCTCTCCGATCTTTTTGCAAAGAAGCACAATCTGCAGGAGCAGGAACATCGGCTGAAGGAAAAGAAGGATCTATACGAATTCCAAATGAAGGAAATCGACACAGTTCATCCGCAGCCGGGAGAAGAGGCGTCGCTCGAATCCGAATTGATGCTGCTGGAAAATGCGGAAAAACTGCACGAACTGACTTCACAGTTGAGCCAGCTTTTGTACGAGGGGGAATCTTCGGTACACGACAATCTGGTCCTTGCATGGAAACAGATCGAATCGCTGCGGGAGATCGATTCCGTTTTCACTGATGCGGCCGGAGAGGCAAAGTCCGCCGAAATCATCGTGGAGGAATTGTCGAAATTTATTCAATCGTACAATGCGAAGATTGAATTCAATCCGGAGAAGCTTGAGCGGATTCGCGAACGGCTCGGCCAATTCTCGCTGCTGAAGAAGAAATACGGCGGAACCATCGAGTCTCTCCTTGAACACCGCGTAAAGATCGGCAATGAATTCTTACTCGCAGCAAATTTTGAAAAAGAGCTGGCCGCGATCGGCTCTTCAGTATCGGAAGAACGCAAAGTCTGTTCGGCCTCGGCGCAGCAGCTGACGGAAAAGCGCCGCGAGGCGGCGAAGAAGATCGAGAAGTTGATCGTTTCGTCGCTTGAGGAGCTTGGAATTATGAATGCGAAATTTTCCGTCACTATCTCCAATACTCCTTTCTCTGCCGCTGCGACGAATGGAGACCCGAGCGCCGAAGCATACGTAACGATCGGAAAAGAGTACTACGATGCAACGTCGAAAGGAATTGATGCCGTTGAGTTCTTTATCTCTACGAATGTCGGTGAAGACGTAAAGCCGCTCGCGAAGGTAGCCTCGGGGGGGGAAGTTTCACGTGTCATGCTCGCTCTGAAGTCCGCCCTCGCAGCATCCGACAAAGTCCCGCTGCTTATTTTCGATGAGATCGACGTTGGAGTAAGCGGACGCATCGGTCGGGCGGTAGGTTTGAGTTTAAAGAAACTTGCCGGGCTCCACCAGATCATCACCATTACTCACCTGCCGCAAATCGCCGGCCTAGCGGACACACATTTTGCCGTAGAGAAAGTCGAAGATGGAAAAAGGACGACGACCCGCTTGCGGAAGCTGGATGTGGAAGAACGAGTCCGTGAAGTGGCAAAATTAATGAGTGGAGAAAAGATTACTGAGGCAGGGCTTAAGAGCGCGAAGGAATTAATGGGTCTGAAATAAACCGCAAAGGACGCAAGGGGCGCGAAGGGAAAACTTGAGGTGTTAGACGTTGGCTGTTAGGGGGAACGATGAGAAATTTTCGGCAGTTGCGGATTTGGCAAAAAGGAATGGAGATCGTTCGTGAGGTGTATGTGTTGACGCCTCTGTTGCCAGAGATAGAAAAATACGGGCTCAAATCGCAAATTCAACGAGCGGCGGTATCGATTCCATCCAACATCGCGGAAGGGTGCAGCAGAGACACCGAACGGGATTTTAAATGGTTTTTGTACATCGCGATTGGTTCTGCATTTGAACTTGAAACACAATTGACAATCTCCCAACAGCTCGGCTTGATCCTCAAGGCAAAGGTTGAACCGATTCTGCTTTTGCTCTCGGAAGAACAAAAAATGATTAACAGTTTCATCTCAACAATCGAAAACAAGCAAAGCCAGCGCCAAGTACCCAATAGCTAACACCCAGAATCCAGCCTCTCAAAAAATGCCATTAACAATTTACAATACCCTTACCCGTCAAAAAGAAGAATTCAAACCGATCTATGAAGGCTACGTCGGGATGTACGTGTGCGGACCAACCGTTTACAGTCATTCGCACGTCGGCCACGGCAAGAGCTATGTTTCGTTCGACGTGATCGTCCGCTATCTCCGTCATCTCGGCAACAAAGTGCTGTACGTGCAGAACATTACCGATGTCGGACATTTACTCGACGACGGCGAAGACAGGATGCTGAAGCAATCGCGCCTCGACAAGGTCCACCCGATGCAGATCGCGGAAATGATCACACGAAGCTATTTTGACGACATGGATGCCCTCAATGTCCTCCGCCCCGATATATCTCCGCGGGCCTCGGGACATATTATTGAGCAGATCGAGATCGTGAAAAAATTGCTTGCGAACGGACACGCCTACGAGGTGAACGGCTCCGTCTACTTCGATGTCCGGAAGTTCGCAAACTACGGAAAGCTGTCCGGCAGAACGATCGATGATATGAAAGAGGGGACGCGTGTGGAATTGAAAACCGAAAAACGGAATCCCGAGGATTTCGCGCTCTGGAAAAAGGCCGAGCCTGAGCACATCATGCGATGGCAGAGCCCGTGGGGCGAAGGTTTTCCCGGGTGGCATATCGAGTGTTCGGCGATGTCGATGAAATATCTCGGCGAAACGTTCGATATTCATGGGGGAGGGCTGGACAACCAATTCCCGCATCATGAGTGCGAGATTGCACAAAGCGAATCCGCAACCGGCAAGCCGTTTGTCAAGTATTGGATCCACAATAACCTGGTAACGGTGAATGGCCAGAAGATGTCGAAATCGCTCGGCAATTTTGTCACACTTAAGGACCTGTTCAAAAAATTCGAACCTGCCGTCATTCGCTTTTTCATCCTCCAAAGCCATTACCGAAGTACGCTGGATTTTAGCGAGCAGGCGTTGGAAGCATCGAAGACGGGCTTTGCAAAACTCCAGAATACGGTTCGGAGAATGCACGAAGCCGTTGATTTTGCAAAACGTTCGTCATCGTTCGGGATATTGGAAAGAGATTTAAAGCCGTTTCGAAACGACTTTGTCGGTGCGATGGACGACGACTTCAACACGCCGAAAGCGATCGCAGTCCTCTTTGACCTCGCGTCCAATGTCAACGATTGGCTGCAGCCGGGAATGCTGCCGACGGAGAATACGCTTCTCGAACTCGATAAGTTTTTTGACGAATTTGGTTCAGGGATTCTTGGCCTTCCCCTTTCTGCGACGTCATCTGCTGCTTTAGATGGTTCTGCCGAGGCAGGATTGACGGACTTGATCATTGATGTGAGGAAGGAAATACGAAATCAAAAAATGTGGGCACTGTCTGATAAGATCCGGGACGGCATCAAGGCCCTCGGCATTGTGCTTGAAGATACAAAAGACGGCACAACATGGAAAAAGGAGTGAAATTTTCATACGTTGCACCAGAATTAGATTGCTTCAACAGTAAACTTATTGAAGTAAGATTCGTCTAACCAATTGGAAGGAACATCATTGAAGAAGCTGTTATTGACCTGGTCATTGTTGATCGTTCAATGTTCATTGATGGCACAGAATTCGGCAGGTGATGCCGCTAACATCGAACCGCGATATATAATAGATACGCCGACTGCGGGACTTTTGAAGCGCGGAGGATTTGCGATGGATGTCGATTTCTTTCAGCAAGGCGGAATGATGGTCGCGCTGACAGCCGGTGCGCTTGATCGTCTGAATTTTGGAATTTCGTACGGCGGTACGGGAATCATCGGGCACGATAATATTACGATGCAAAAACTTCCGGGTGTGAACGTCAAATTCCGGTTGTTCGATGAAACGATGGCGATGCCTGCCATCGCGCTTGGGTTTGACTCACAGGGTAAGGAAACGTACATTGATAGCGTACAACGCTTCACGATTAAGTCGCGGGGATTTTACGCATCCGCGAGCAAGAATTATGCTTTCATGGGTAATCTGAGCATCCATGGCGGAACAAATTACAGTCTTGAGAACAAGGACGGGAACAGCAATCTGGACTTTTTTGTCGGCGCTGAAAAATCATTGGGCCCCGATATTTCACTCCTTTCCGAGTATGACTTTGGGCTGAATGATAATATCGGCGTCGTCGGCAAAGGGAGAGGGTACTTGAATGCAGGCTTGCGCTGGTCATGGGGTAACGGGTTCACGCTAGGATGCGACCTGAAGAATCTCGTAAGGAATCAAAACAACGTTTCAATTGGAAACAGAACGATCGAAGTGGAATATGTAAGAGCGCTGTAAGATCGGAATCGCGGGAATGATGCTGTCCTTCAGGGTGTTGTTAGTAATGACGACCTCAGAAGGAGGAAGGAATCAAAACTATGAAAACACTACGAAGCCTGTTCAATATTTTGCTGTTTATTCCGGCTGCCGGGTTTTTCTTTGCCGGATGTTACACTCATATGGAAAGCATGAGCGAAGGAAGTTCTGTCGGCCGGGACAGCGGCGACGATTATGTATACAACGATTCGACAAATAGTTCGAACGACACCACAGGAGCGAACTATTTTTCCGACGATGATTATCGCGAGTCGAATTACCGCGCATCGTTCGATTATTACTGTCCCCCCGCTTATATCTGGGGATCGAACATTTGTTACGATCCATGGTATGACCAGTGTTGGTACCCAGGTCCGTACTGGACTGGATATTCTCCGTATTGGGGCTGGGGCTACGGTTATTGGCCGTATTACGGCGGAGGATTTGGATATCGAGGCTATCGCGGCGAGCACGGTCGAGGGTACTTTGCGGGTAGAACAAGAACGATAGGCAGCACGAGGGGCGGAATCGGCTACTTCGGAGGCAGAGGAGCAGCGGGTTCGCGGGGAGGCGTCCCATATGCAGGCGGCACAGTTTCATCTCGAGCAAGAACTTCGACTGTGCCTGTTGCCGGCACAGCAGTTGCGTCCCAAACGCGTTCGCGGCAGGAAGTTCCGTGGTGGCAGAGGGCGAAAGCATCGACCGTGACTTCTGGGAATCGCAACAGAGTGGCTGACCAGACGCAGTCGGCAAGCCAAAGAAGAAATACGAATAACCCGGTGCGGAACGCAACCAGCGTCCGTCAATCTTACCAACAAAGGGGTCGAATGCAGCCGACGCGGGTAGCCGGCTCACAGGGAAGACAATCAGGTCGCCAAGGAACTCCTCACTATTCCTCCCCGCAGCGCTCAGGCGGGAGAAGCAGTGGCGGCGGTTGGAGCGGCGGTGGTCGAAGCAGCGGCGGGAGTCGTGGCGGAGGCGGCGGAGGTGGAAGGTCCGGGGGCGGTAGGGGGAGGTAACCGAAGAATTCAGGCTTGCGAGAGAGGATCTTGCACATGAGAGTGGAGCGGATCAATGGCGGATGCTTTTGAAACCAAGAGAATGGTGCCGCTATTGTTGACTCGAGCAAGAATCGCGCCACCGTACTTGATGAGCCGCATTTGATACGGAAAGTTAATTTTTTTAACACGTAAATACGCAACAACAGTCACCACAACCACTACAATAACTACTGCACCGCCCCTCCGGCTGCCTCCGCTCTTTCAGCGAGCGGAACGACAACCGATCGCAGCAGGACAACGGGCAACACTCTAGCTGCACCGGCACAAGCCATGCGAAGGACCGGTTAGGATCGCGGAGACGGAAGGGATCAGGAAGCGGAGGAGATCTATGAAAACAAATCGCATTACACAATCCATCATTCTTATTTTCGGATTATTGACGCTCCGTACATCCGTTGCTCAATCGCAATCCGCCGATGGCGCCCTCCGTTTTTCTTCAGTGGGATTTGGAGTCGGCTCCAGAGCACAAAGCATGGGGGGAGCTTATATCGGTGTTTCGGATGACTACAGCGCTACTTTTTGGAACCCGGCTGGTTTGGCGCAGATGAAGAGACTCGAGTTCACGGGGGGCATTGTCAATACAAATTACTCAAACAACGCTGCGTTCTTTGGAACGTCGCAGACGGCGACCAATACGAGTACGGCGCTGGATGATGTAGGATTCGTGTTTCCCGTACCTACTTCGCGTGGAAGCCTGGTGTTCGCTGCCGGGTACAACAGGGTCAACAATTATACCACGGCACTTGCATTCAACGGCTTCAATCCAAAAAGCTCTATCATATCATCGCTTTATAGCAATGATCCTAATAATGATCCTTATGATATCCCTTTCCAAACGTATTTGATCAATTCAAATGGCTATACTCCAATCCAAAAGAACGTGCAGCAGAGAGGCAACGTGCAGGAGAGCGGCAGTATCGGAACATGGGCGTTTTCCGGCGCGATCGACATCGATAAAGATCTATCATTCGGGATGACGATCAATCTCATTAACGGCACGTACAATTACGATCGGAATTATTCCGAGACTGATGCACACAACATATACAACGACCCGACACGGTTCTACGATGGGTCCGGAAATGTACTTCCTGACTCGTTATATAGAGAATTCAGCGCGTTCAATTACGACAACACGCTCACCAGCGAATTGAACGGGGTGAATGTCATGTTTGGATTTATGTACAGGTTCGAGGACATTGCACGATTTGGCCTCACGATCAAGACGCCGACTTCTATGACTGTCCACGAGAAATATTCGGAGGCCGGGCAAAGCGCATTTGATGACACAACGGGATACTTTTTGGCTAACGATTTTAATACCAATTATGGCCTGACGTCGCCGTGGGTGTTTGGGGCCGGCGCTTCATACTCCCCGTTTGAAGGGCTGTTGTTGTCGGGGCAGATCGAGTACACCGATTGGACGCAAATTCAATGGACCGACAACAGTGAGCTTGAGAGCAAGAATAACTTCCTGAAACAAGAGTTCCGCTCGACGCTCAACTATGCTGTGGGCGGAGAATTTGAAATTCCAAAGACCGAATTTCGGGTGAGGGCGGGCTATTCATTTAAACCCTCAGCCTACTCCGGCGACCCGTCATCGTTCGGTCAGACAACCTTTACGGCGGGTGCGGGCGTTTTATTGCAGAATAATGTGATGTTCGATGTTGCGGCAATGTTCGGGTCATTCAAAACATACCATAACAATTACAGCGATGCAACGATGGTCGATCCTTCCCGAACGGACGAAAGCATTTCGACTACGAATATTGATCTGACTATTTCTTATAGGTTCTGAGGGGAAGTATAGAGATCAAACGGCCTAATTCTCTGATCTTATCTGACAGTCAGTTCCCAAAGTAAGAGGGCAAGAGAGGTGCGAAAACCGGTTTTTCGCACCTTTTTTATTTATGCCTTTTCTATCCCCGAACTCTCCGTTCAGCCTCCCTTTTGAAGAAAGACCAGCTATTTGCCCCGATTGCACCACAACAGCCCGCCTTCGCCCTTTTTCCACTTTTCTGGAAATTTGCGGCGCTATTTCTAGGAAAAGGCAAATTGTTGAAATGGTAAACGTTGAATTTTCTGTTTATTGAGACGTTTTGGATGTCCCCCAGCCTGGATTATACGAATCAGTAGTGGCACAAATATTGTAACTATAAATCGATACTAGATCCTTCATAACACACAAAAAGGCAGGGTTTAGGGCTTTGGCGTGTGAGAGGATTTCTAAAACATTGAAACCTGGAGAATACAATGAAAAGATTTGATAACATTTTGAGAGCACTTCTTGTCTGTTGCTTCCTCGCATTTATGTCGATGGAAACAATGGCGCAAGCAGTGAAGTTGACAGTAGTGCCGATGTCGCCCGGAAAACTGGCGGCCATAGGCAAGAGCGCCAATATGGCGACGACGGGTCTGAAGGTGTTCGGTAAAGGAGCAAGAGCGTATGTGTATGCAGATACGACAGGCTCCGGTGCGACAGCGGTAACGTCGTTCGCATGGTCGTTTGTTTCTCGGCCGACCGGCTCCAATGCAGTAATGGACAGCTTGAGTAAACAATCTTCAAGCTTCACGGCAGACTCCACCGGGACCTATATTGTTAAAGTTTCGGTGAACGGCGGAGCGGTATCGGATCAGGATACATTCTGGGTTAGTACATATCTTGGAAATCCGAATACCTCCGGCCTCTCATGCGGAACCTGCCATTCTTCAAACAATACCGGATGGCAAACCACGGACCATGCCTTGATCTACAAGCAAGGAATCATGGGACAGTTAGAAGTCAATGCATTCGGTCAAGGAACTTATTCAGCGAGCTGCTGGAAATGTCACACGACTGGATACGACCTTACAGCGAACAATGGAAATTTTGGATACGCCGCTCACTCCCTCGGATGGGATACAACAGCATTTAAGGGAAAGACGAAATCCGGAACCAGCTATTTAATTAACAATGGTGACACCTCGATTTACAATGTGATGGCGAGAAGTTATGCACCGCTTGTTTCAGTGTCAACCATTGGCTGCGAGAGCTGCCATGGACCTGGAAAAGATCACAATGGAGATATTTCGAAAATTGGCCGCTCGTTGGATGCAGGTGTTTGCCAATCCTGCCACGATGCCCCCCCGAGACATGTCTCTGGAACGTATTGGGCAATGTCCGATCACGCGACGATGCCACTTGCGGGAAAAGATGCGGTCTCGGCGAGCTGCTTCCCATGCCATAGCGGCAGCGCATTTGTGAAATGGGTATCAGACGGCAAGCCTGCGTCGGACCCCAATTGGAGTGCAGCTTCTGATGCAAGTTATCCTATCACCTGCTCAGTTTGCCATGATCCGCACAGCGCTGCGAATCCGAATCAATTGAGAACCGTATCCGTCGATACACTTAAGAACGGATTCCACATCCAATCAGGCGGTGTCGGTCAGCTTTGCATGAATTGCCATCGGTCACGAAATAATGTTGCTACAAAGGTTACGTCAAATGCTCCTTACTATGGCTTCTCAAGCCACTACGGTCCGCACGGCAACCCGCAAACCGATATGCTCATGGGTCAGAATGCGTACCAGTACGGAGACAGCAGCCTCACCGGCTTAACGACTCATACCGGTGTTGCAGACGCTTGCGTGACCTGCCATATGCCTGGAGGCGACCACACATTGACGATGCAAGATACGGCTGGTACGGGCGTTATGCACGACCGCGTCGATGCGTGCAAAACTTGCCATGGACCGCAGATCCAGAAATTTGATGACATCAAAGCAAGCTACGATTACGATCACAATGGAAAGGTCGAAGGAGTTCAGACAGAGATCGCTGGGTTAATAGCTCAACTGAAAGCCAAACTGCCGATCGACGCCACTACCGGTCAGCCGATAACAGATTCGAACCACGCAGACAGCGTCGCGGTCTATAATAGGCCGGATCTTGTCCGAAATCTGTATACGTACGCCTTTGTGACGAGCGATGGAAGCGGCGGCATGCACAACGCAAAATACACCGTGGCTCTTTTGCAGAAGGCTCTCGGATTCTTCCCGACGGGCGTGAAAGTTGTAAATCAGAATACCCCGTCGACGTTTGCGGTAAGCCAGAACTATCCGAACCCGTTCAACCCGACGACGAATATCGAATTCTCAATTCCGACTGCGTCGACGATCCAGTTGAATGTGTATAACATTCTCGGCGAACTGGTAAAGACCCTGACCAGCGGCGAGATCGTTTCAGGAAACTACAAAGTGACCTGGAATGGAACGAACAACCATGGTACATCGGTTGCCAGCGGTATCTACTTCTACAGACTCGTTGCTGAGTCGAAGGGCGCTGCGAATTACGTTGTCACAAAGAAAATGTTGTTGATGAAGTAACGGTTGTTTCGCCTAAACTAAGCGAAAAAGGGCTGCTGTGAGCGATCACAGCAGCCTTTTTTATTGATTGTCGCCTGTCAAAATGCTATATTTCCGTATCTCTCAATGTTTCAATTACTTACGCTAAAAACTGAGTGACCACGCTCTCCCCAATAAGACTAACAGAACTCTTAGCTAAATTCAAGAACAAACGCATTGCCGTCGTCGGCGATGTCATGATCGACAAATACCTTTGGGGGAGCGTCGGCCGCATATCGCCCGAAGCCCCCGTTCCAATTGTGGAAGTGGATCGGGAGACGGAGCGGCTCGGCGGAGCGGCAAACGTTGCAAATAACGTTAAATCCCTTGGAGGATCGCCACTCATGGTCGGCGTTGTGGGTGACGATGAGAATGGCGTTCTGCTGACAAAACTTCTCGCGGGTCAGGAATGTCCAACAAACGGGATCGTTATTGACCCGTCGAGGCCGACCACGGTAAAAACACGCGTTATCGCGCACAGCCAGCATGTTGTTCGAATTGACAAAGAACAAAAGCGGGACATTTCATCTTCAGTGCAGGAGCAGATACTCACCGCTCTTCGCAAGACCATCGATACTTTGGACGGGATCATCCTTGAAGACTACAACAAGGGTGTCATTGTCGCTTCGTTGATTCACCAGATCATCGGGATGGCCCGCGAACACGGAAAGATCGTGACCGTAGACCCGAAGTTCCAGAATTTTTTCGAATACAAAAACGCCTCGGTTTTCAAACCGAATAGAAAAGAGGTTGAAGAAGCGTTGGGCGTAAAGCTTGCTTCAGACAAGGACATTCGGGAAGCGCTAGAATTATTGAAAAGGAAATTGAACGCGGAAAACGTCCTCATTACACTCGGCGAACAAGGGATGAGTTTATTGGATAACCAGGGTGCCCTTATGCACCTGCCGACCCGGGCCCAGCATGTTGCCGATGTCTCCGGCGCAGGCGATACGGTAATCGCTACTCTCACCATGGCATTGGCCTCGGGCGCGTCAATTCACGAATCGGCGAGCCTGGCCAATTTTGCCGGCGGTGTGGTATGCGGCGAAGTCGGCATCGTGCCCATTATGCCGGATGCATTGCTCGCAACGGTCCTTTCCTACCAGTCCTAACGCTCAGAACATTCGATCGGAATCGCCATGGGAAAAGTTCTCTCACTTGCTGAACTTATTGAGGTACGGCTTCGTTGGAAATCGGCCGGAAAAAAGGTCGTTTTTACGAACGGCGTGTTTGACATCCTGCACCGGGGACACGTCGAATATCTGGCCTCTGCAAAATCACTGGGCGATGAATTGATCGTCGGAATAAACAGCGATGCTTCCGTAAAAAGGATAAAAGGCCCGCGCCGTCCGGTGGTCGGTGAAAGCGACCGTGCGTTCCTCGTCTCTCAGTTAGTCCCCGTCGACGCCGTCTGTATCTTCGAAGAGGAGACGCCGTATGATATTATCAACGCGCTTCGGCCCGACGTTCTTGTGAAAGGAGCCGACTGGAAAGTCGAGGATGTTGTGGGGAGAGACGTTGTTGAGAGTTCAGGCGGAAGAGTCCTTACACTTCCGTTTGTTCCACGTCACTCAACAACATTGGTGATCGAGAGGATCAAGGAACTCTACGAGGTTCAAGAAAAAAAATAGATGCTCCGCAGGTTATCCAAAATATTAACATACGTCTCACTTTCCGGATTAGCAGTTCTGATTGCGACGATGGGCCTTACGCAGAATATCCTGACGTACGCCGGACTTTCTGTATTGGTGATTCTGTTTGCAGCAATGGGCTTTTCGCGGAAGACATTGACGTACGTCTGTATCTCTGTTTTGGCGGTCCTCTTTTCGGCGATGGGTTTTACTCAGACGACTCTATTTCGGCAGACTCTTCGGTCGACGATCTATAATTTGGTGGATGCGAATCTTAATGCTTCCGTGTTCATTGGTGAGATGAAGGGGAATCTTTTCACTGGCATTTCGATCGATACGATTGCGATATACGTCAACAACGCGCCGTTCCTTGAAGCGGGCAGAGCGGTCGTCCGCTACGACCCGCTTCCGTTGTGGAACAAACATATTGTGCTCGGCAGCATCACAATCGACCACCCTTCTGTCTCACTCATCCGCTTCGCGGACGGGACATGGAACGTCGACCGGCTCGCGAAAAAGAAATCCGAACCGGATTCCACTCCGTCGCCCTGGGTTGTGGAATTGAAGAACCTGCGCGTTAACGACGGACATTTTCGGCTGGTAGACTCTACTTCGCGTTCGAACCACGATCTTCCCGATTCGATCGCACGACGGACGTTCAATTTATCCAACCTTGACATCGACAAGCTTAATGTCGAACTCTCGGCAGCTATTTCAGACCAGCAGCAAAGCGCGTCGATCAAGAATATCTCATTTGCGGCTTCACGCGAAGACTTTACCCTGTCGCATTTATCGGGAAGCCTCAGCCATACTACAGCGGTCTCCGAGGTCAAGAACCTTCTCATCGTGACACCCCGGTCGCGCATCGAAATCTCTGCAAAACTCACTTCTGTCGACGCACTCAAGATAAAAGACATTGCCTCGCTCCAATTTGCTCCGGTTGAGTGCACTCTGTTCCCGAGTACCGTCGCGGCCGAGGATCTTCAGCGATTTCTCCCGTCGCTCGATTTCCTTCGCGGGTCGGTCCAGGTGGAATGCAAAACGGAAGGCGAATTCGGATATCTGAAGGTGAAGAAACTTCACGCCGATTTCAACCGGTCGATGATCAACCTCGAAGGCAGTGTCTCAAACCTTCATCGTCCCAACGACCTGACCTTGAATATCGAATCGAAGGGAACCAGTATTCATCCATCAGACGTTCCCCAGCTCCTCCCGTTCTTCCACATACCGGATTTCGGGAGTGCCGGACAGCTTGCCCTCGAGTTTCACTACGTCGGAAAACCACTTGATTTCCAGGTCACAGCCATTGCTGCGACGGAAGCAGGGAGCATGACAGTGAACGGAGGACTGAACCTCACAGGGAAAACGATGAGGTACAAAGCCCAGTTCGGCGGGAAAGGCGTGGACATCGGCAAAATCTTTTCGGCAGCGTCGCTGCGTTCGCACCTGGATTTTTCGGGAATGATAGAAGGAGAGGGAACGTCGATCGAAGAATTGAATTCTAAGGCCTCGATTTCGCTCGATTCTTCGTCGATCAGCGGGATCCCCATCTCGCATCTCCAAACGGAGATTTCCGGTGACAATAAAGAGATAAGGTGTTCCGCGAATTTTCAGTTCCCTAAAGGGAACGTCGCTCTGAGGGCTTCGTTGGATTACGCTTCTGCAGCCGCGCCGTCGTATTCGTTCGACGGCACATTCTCCCACTTTGATTGCGCAACGATCTTCGGCGATCTCCATTATTCGTCGGACTGTACCTTCTCGCTGATCGCAAGCGGAAGTAACTTTTTGCATGAAGATATGACCGGCGATCTGCGTATCGGTTTTTCGCATTCCCGGTTCGAAACGTATACGTTTGACACCGCTCAGGCGGAACTCCACGTTGATATCGATTCTTCTGGAAACAAAACCGTTCGCCTTGCTTCGCCGATCGCCGATGTTACGTTATCGGGGAATTTCACGTATGCCGGTGTCGTTGACATGATCATGTCACACGCAGCAGGAGTGCGGCGTGAATACTATAAACAGAGGGCCGCGTTCGACTCATCATCTACTGTGCCAATGGATGACCAGGAGAGCAGTGTCGGCGCACCGAATGCAGGCGTATCCCTTTCTCAGAATTCGATCCAATATTCATTTCATCTCAAAAACCTCGAGCCCATCGGAATCTTTTTTGGGACAAACATCTTTAATGCGATCGGCGATGTCAAGGGTGCGATTCACGGAAATACCGACACGCTTTCGGCAGCAGGATCGGTATCGATCACTTCAGCAAAATATACCATGAACAGCGGCTATGTTGTTCTGGAAGGCGCATCTGCAGAATTCAACATTCAAAACCTTGCTCGGGACAACGTCTTTGAGGCGGCGAACAGCCCGTCGCTGCAAGTACGGGCCAGCGCGGCAACGCTCTTTGCGGGTGAGTCCTTTTATCGAAATACATCAGTTGAATTCAGCCTCCATAACCGGCATTCGGAGTATTCAGTGCAATGCGACGTCGACAGCACGATAAAATTCGGCGTCGAAGGCCGGGCACAAATAGCTCCGGACCTGTATGAACTGACGTTTGACACATTTTCCTTCAGCTACCAGGGTTACGAGCTCGACAACGCGGGACAGTTCTCGGTCCGGGTGGGCAAATCGGGAATCGCCGTTGATTCGACGACACTCACACACCAGGATGAGCGGCTCGTATTCGGCGGCTCGGTCGGTTACTCAGGGGAGGTCGCTGCATTTGTCCGGCTGGAGAATTTCGCTCTCTCGAATATTTATCATTTTGGGAAATCTCAGAACTTCAAATCGAACGCCATCGCATTCGGTGGAAGGGTGAATGCGCAAGGATCGGTCAACGGAACGATGCAGGGGCCGATCCTTGCGTGCGATCTTGGAGTTAAGAATTTTTCCTACCGAGGAATGGAATTTGGCTTTGTGAACAGCACAGTCCATTACGACAAAAAACTGGCGGAATGCAGCGTCCAGCTATCCAAGACACCCGAGGCGCGCGGTGATTTTGAGCTTGTGTGCAACGGATCCCTTCCCGTGGATCTCGCTTTTGAGTCCGTGGAAAGCCGCTTTTCTCTCAGCGGTATGGACATGGTCTTGAAGGCGCATAATTTCGATATCAGCGTCATTGATCCATTCATCGACCAGATCGACGAGATGGAAGGGACGATGGAAGGATCGATCCATTGTACCGGTTCGCTGGACTCGCCGTCGTTCGACGGGGGAATGGAGCTGCGCAATACGAAATTTTTGTTCCCGATGAACAACATGAAATACCAGGCTGCCGGGAAGATCGAGCTTCAGGGAAACAAGTTGTCTTTCACAACCTTCGCCGCTAAAAATCTCAGCGGAGATTATTCTTCGGGCAAGATAGATTTCGGCGGCTACATTACGCTCCGAGGGTTTGTGCCGGACGAATACCATTTACGAGCGAAAGGCGAGTTGAAGGTGCTTCAGGAATCTTCGCGGAACAGCGACCAGGGAGTGTACGGCGACTTGATAGCTTCCACCGGCAACGAAGGATTATCGTTCGACGGCACCGTTTCAAGTTCCCGGGTGACCGGCGCTATCTACATTAAGCAAGCGTCGATGACCTTTCCGTCAACACGCGAATCCGCGAACCTTGTCTCGGCGCGGTATGTTAATGTTCTCAACATCGATGATACTTCGAAAGCGTCCCCCGACACTCTTTTCGGTCCGCGGCTGTTTGCGTACCTGCATTCGAAGAAAGAAGTGCGGTCTTCGAACGACCCTTCTTTCTTGGACGGGCTCGGTTACAGTCTGACGATCCAGACACAGGGGATCGTGCAGATACGCATGATCTTTAACCCGTCGACGAATGAGGAGTTGTTTGCAGATCTGAACGGGAAACTGGAATTGAGCAAGGAAAAAAATGATGTTCGGCTTACCGGAACGATCACCGCGTCGGACAAGTCTAAATACACGTTCTATAAACAATTCGATGCTTCCGGGACCCTGAAATTCACGGGGAAGCCGGACAATCCGGAATTGGACATCACGGCAACCTACACCGGGAGTCACTTGAAGCCCGAAGCCCCGGGCCAAAAGGAAACGACCACGGCGCCGCCAACGGAGAAGGTTGTTGTCTCGCTCGCGATCAGCGGCACACGGTATGACCCTAAACTAAAGATCGGCCTCTCGACGTTCGATGATAATAATAATGAAACGGTACGCACCGGCGACGTCGAGTCCGACGCCATCTCGTTTCTTCTGACGTCCACGCCGGGGAGCCCTGGAAAATTCCGGGACGATTTGACGTCAAACGATAAGCAAGGCATCGCCAACTCGCTCGGAGGGTCCATCGGAGGCTCGTTGATATCCGGATTCACCAATACGCTGCTTTCGGGAATGATGCAGGATTTTCTCCGCGCGAACAACTTTACCGCACTCAGCAATGTCGAAATTCTTTATTCGGGCACATCACCGGACCTGCGATTAAGCGGCGTCGTCGGCAATGCCTACTGGACATTCGGGGGAAAAGTTTTCAACGATATCAACAACGCCAATGTGAGTGTGCAATGGTCGCTTGGTTCTATTATCCAGAACGACCGTCTTCGCAATTTTATGTTCGAGGTGGACCGGAAAAGCGATCCGATGGAGACCATTGACCTTCGACGGCCGACGAACGGCGCGCGGGTGTACTATAAATTTGCTTTTTAGCCAGACGTGAGGGAGTGGCGTTATGAAGAATAAATTAGAGCAGCGCGTTGCAGAGTTTCTTGATGCGCACCCGCGGGAAGCGTTCAAGTCGCGGCAAGTGGCGCGGCGGTTGAGCATCCGCGACGAGGGGGAATTCCAGGCGCTGAGGGACGTCCTGCATGCAATGGTGGAGCGGAAGGTCCTGACGCATTCCAGGGGAAAAGGATATGCGCGGAAATCCCTCGATAGAGGCATCAGCGGAGTGCTCTCGATGAGCAAACAGGGCTACGGTTATGTGACCGTTCCGGGCTCGGAATTCGGCGAAATATACATCGGGCCAAAATCGCTCGGAATCGCCTTCGACGGCGATACGGTTGAGGTGACGCCGTTCGCCGTTCACCGCGACAGGAAAGGGAGCGAGGAAAAGACCGAGGGAGAGATCGTCCGCGTTGTTTCGCGCGCCCACGACGAATTTGTCGGAACGCTCGAACAGAGCAAGAATTTCTTTTTTGTGGTCGTCGATGACCGGAAAATTCCGCGCGATATTTATGTGCCGCGCGAGTCGCTGAACGGCGCGCAGCCGGGGGACAAAGTTGTCGTCGTGTTTGAATCATGGGACAATGAACAGCTGAACCCGGAAGGGAGGATTGCGGAGATCATCGGCCGCTCGGGCGACTCGAGTGCGGAAGTCGCTTCCGTCATAAAGGCATTCCGCCTTCCCACGTCATTTCCCCGCGACGTCGAAACGTACGTGAAGAACATTCCGGACGCCATCGCTGCAGAGGAAATCAAACACCGGCGGGACCTTCGATCTCTCGTCTGTGTTACCATCGACCCCGATGACGCGAAAGATTTTGACGACGCTGTTTCCATCGAGATGCTGGACCCAAACACCTTCCGGCTTGGCGTCCATATCGCTGACGTCAGCGCCTACGTTAAAGAGGGGACGGTACTCGACGCGGAAGCGTTCAACAGGGGAACGAGCGTGTATCTTGCAAACCAGGTTGTCCCGATGCTCCCGGAAAAACTCTCGAACGACCTTTGCAGCCTTAAGCCCAACGTCGACAGGCTTGCCTATTCCTGCATCATGGATATTACCGAAAAGGGAAAAGTCAAGGGTTACGAAATTGTTCGAAGCGTTATCAATTCAAAACGGCGGTTCACGTACGAAGAAGTGGAAAATGTTCTGAACACGGGCAAAGGGGAACACTCAGGAGTGTTAGCTGCGCTCTGGTCGTTGGCCCGGCTGCTGAAAGACAAGCGGATGAAGAACGGCAGCATCGACTTCGATTCGCCGGAAGCAAAATTCCGATATGATGAACGGGGGAAGCCGGTTGAAGTGCGGATCAAGAGCCGATTGAAAAGCCATCAACTGGTCGAGGAATGCATGCTCCTTGCTAATCAGACGGTCGCTTCGCATATCGGTAAGCAGAAGAAGGAAACCGACGTTTCCCCCTTCGTGTATCGCATTCACGACTCGCCCGACAAGGATAAAATACGGGAATTATCGGTGTTCGTCGAAAAATTCGGGCACAAATTAAACGTCAGCGCTGCTGTTTCCTCAAAAGATTTGCAGAAGCTGCTGATCGAGGTGAAAGGCACCCCCGAAGAAAATGTCATCAACAAGGTCTCGCTCCGTGCAATGGCGAAAGCGGTGTACTCAGAGAGAAATATCGGCCACTTCGGTCTGGCGTTCGATTATTATACCCATTTTACATCTCCTATCCGCAGGTACCCCGATCTTATCGTACACAGAATGCTCGATGAATATTCAAAAGGCATGTCTCACACGCGGCGGAAGCATTTTATCGATGCGCTGCCGAATGTCTGCAAATGGTCCTCGGACCGCGAACGGGTTGCGATGGAGGCGGAACGTGCTTCGGTGAAAGTCATGCAGGCGGAATATATGAAACAACACCTCGGCGACGAATTTGAAGGAGTGATCTCGGGCGTGACGAATTACGGGATGTATGTTGAGATCAATGACTTGCTCGTCGAAGGGATGATCCATGTCCGCAATATCGGGGATGATTACTATGAGCATGACGAAAAGCATTATTCCCTCGTCGGCAGACGCACCGGCCGGACGTTCCGCCTTGGGGACAGCATAGCGGTAAAGGTGATCAAAGTTAATGTTGAAAACAGGGAGATCGATTTTGCCTGCATCGAGCCCGAACTACCGACGCAGGGCAAAAAGAAGCGGAAGAACAAGTAGAAGCTATCTCAAAAATGATTTTGCGCTGACCCTTCGACGCGTCCCCCTTCGGGGGACTTGCTCAGCGTGAACAAATAACCGTTCATCCTGAGTAAGCGAGCGGAGCGAGCGCATCGTCCACGACCCTACGGGTCGTAGACCCGTAGGGAAAGATAAGGTGACATCTTTTCGGGATAGCTTCTAGGAATTTTCTCCGCATTTGTGTCGTTGTATAATAATGTGTTTACTGCGGGATCGAAGTAGCCGTTTCCATATCCAATGAGGTTCCTATGAGACTGCGCATTCTGTTAATCGGATTATTGTTGACTGCCGGAGTATTCTCCTCGGCGGCTCAGGAAGCCGTCTTCGGCAAGAACAAAGTGAAATACAAGAAGTTCGACTGGTGGTATATCCAGACGAATCATTTCGATATTTATTTCAGCGATAACGGCGAGTATCTTGCGAACTTTACGGCCGCCGCCGCGGAATCTGCCTACACCCTCATCAGCAAGAGTTTTCGCTACGAGGTTAACAACCGCATCCCGATCATGGTGTACAATTCGCACAATGACTTTCAGCAGACGAATGTGCTGTCGGAATACATGGAGGAAGGCATTGGAGGCGTGACCGAGCTTTTCAAGAACAGGATGGTGGTCCCGTTCGAAGGAAATTACAAGATGTTTCGCCACGTCATTCACCATGAACTTGTCCACGCCGTCTTCAACGACATGTATTACGGCGGATCGATACAATCCATTATCTCTAACAACATCCGCCTCCAACTGCCGATGTGGTTCAACGAGGGGATGGCGGAATATCAGTCGCTTCATTGGGATACGAACTCTGACATGTTCATGCGCGATGCGACGATTCACACCTATCTTCCGCCGATCGATTATCTCGGCGGGTACTTCGCCTACCGCGGCGGCCAATCGGTCTGGTACTATATCGCAAACAAATACGGCGACCAGAAGATCGCAGAGATCCTGAATCGGATCAAAGGATCGCGGAGCATCGAGCAGGGGTTTAAAAATGCTCTTGGTCTGACTGTCTCGGAATTGAACGATCGATGGCAGAAGGAGCAGAAGGTTCTGTACTGGCCCGACATTGCGAAAAGAGAAGATCCGGCCGATTTTGCGACAAGGCTCACGAACCATGTAAAGGAATCTGATTTTTATAATACAAGCCCCTCCATCTCCCCTCAGGGCGACAGGGTTGCGTTCATTTCGGATCGGGACGACTATTTCGATGTCTATATTATGTCGACGATCGACAATAAGATTACCAAGATCGTTGACGGTCAGCGGACGAAGAATTTCGAGGAACTACATTTACTGACGCCGGGCATTACGTGGTCCCCCGATGGAAAGAAGATCGCGCTTGCCGTGAAAAGCGGGGAAAGCGACGCAATCTTTATTGTCGATGCCGCCACGGGCAGCCAGGAAAAAATTCAATTTCAGCTTGAGGGGATCTTCTCCGTTGATTGGTCGCCAAAAGGGGATAAACTTGCGTTCGTCGGCGACGATGCGAAGCAGTCGGATATTTATCTTTATGACCTGGCAACGAAGAATCTCACGAACCTCACCGACGATATTTTCTCCGATTCGGACCCGCACTGGGCACCCGACGGGAAAACGCTCTACTTCGTGTCGGACAGGAGAGACAACATTCATCGGAATGACGTGTCCCCGAATTTCAGGATGGCCAGGTATGATTACTCTGAATCGGACATCTATTCGCTGAACATGGAATCGATGGAAATGAAGCGCGTTATCAGTTTTCCGGGCAGCGATGCGTCGTCGCCGGTGATATCCCCGGATGGGACAAAAATGCTTTACGTTTCCGACCGTAACGGCATCGGAAATATCTATGAACGGAATCTGGTTACCGGCGCCGACCGCCCCGTAACCAATTCACTGACTGGTGTCTTCCAGCTCTCGCTCTCTGCAGACGGAAACAAGCTCTCTTTTGCAGCGTTGAATGAAGCGGGGTTTGACATTTACCTGATGAAGGCGCCGTTCGATAAGAAGCTGGCAACAGCCGAACTGGAGCCGACGGAATATCTCAAACGGAGAATGCGAGTGGCCCAAAAGGGAACCGCCGTACCGGGCGCCATTACTCAGAGCGATTCCGCGGCGATTGCGGCGAGCGTCCCTCCAAAAGATACTGCGGGCGTCTACGGCGACCGTGTGCACATCGATTTTCAGAACTATGTTTTCTCCGAAGAGCAGCAGAAGGAAAAACTTCCTTCTTCCGAGGCAGAGACGGCCTCGAAGCAAATTGAGCCGAGCGACAATGTTGACGCAGAGGGAAACTATAAGGTCAACAAATACAAACTCAACTTTTCGCCGGATATTGTTTACGGCAACGCCGGCTACAGCACCTTCTATGGTGTGGAGGGAACGACAGAAATGGCGTTCAGCGACATGCTCGGAGATCATCAAATTTATTTCCTCACGAACCTGATGCTGGACCTCGAGAACAGCGATTATGTAATCGCGTATAACTATTTGAAAACGAAAGTCGATTACGGGGTCGAGGGATTTCACAGCGCGCGGTTCCTGTACCTTTACGACCAGACAGGGAACGTTTCTCTATACCGTTTCCAAACATGGGGTATCGGCACATCGGCATCGTATCCACTGGACAAATTCAACCGTTTCGATTTCAACCTTGCCTGGCTCAACCTTTCCAGGCAAAACCTTGACGACCCGACGCTGGATCAGGCTACGGATGAAAGAAACCTGGTGATGCCGTCGATCAGCTACATTCATGACACGTCCCTCTGGGGATACACCGCGCCTGTGAACGGAACACGCTACAATATTACGGCAATGTTCAGTCCGGCGCTCACCGCGGGCGACCACTCGCTGGATTTCCAGACCTATACGCTCGATTATCGCACGTATGAAAAATTCTGGAAGGATTATTCATTTGTGATTCGCTGGGCAGGGGGTTTGAGCGCCGGAAGGAATGCCCAAAGATTTTTTATCGGAGGGACGGACGGCTGGATTAACCGTGAATTCGCGAACGGCGGGATCCCGATCAACAACGTTGAAGACTACGCCTTTTTATCACCCGCCCTCCCGATGCGTGGTTTTGACTACAACGAAAAGAACGGCACGAAATACGCGCTGATGAATTACGAACTTCGCTTCCCGCTCATACGCTACCTCGTGACCGGCGGGTTACCGATCGCCCTTCAAAACATCACGGGCGCAATGTTCGTGGATGTTGGATCGTCATGGACAGACGACAAGGCGTATCGCTTCTTCACCAAGGATGACCAGGGCAACTATACGGCCGATGACCTGCTGATGGGGACGGGATTTGGAGCGCGGATAATCCTGTTCGGATTGCCGCTGAAATTTGACGTTGCATGGGCCTTCAACGGCCAGGCGTTCTCGATACCAATGTACTACATTTCGCTCGGCGGAGATTTCTAAGATTCGCAGAACATGATTGAAACAATGAGGGCGATGATCTTTTCATCGCCCTTTTCGTTTTCTGCTCAGCTATCCGACTATTTAAAAGCGTCGGATAGCTCTTATAGTTACGCCGCTGATTTCTTGATTTGCCTGCTCCAGTAAAGATAGAAGGGGAGTCCGGCCAGCAGAAGGAACAATCCCACCATGGAATCGGCCGTCTGCTGCACTATTGTGTTATAGACAAACCATGTCGCGACGATGATAAATGCAATCGGGATATAGGGATATCCCGGCACCCGGTACGGGCGGGGAGTGTCCGGCATTTTTTTCCTCAGCACAAACACTGCTGACGCCCCCAGTGCGTAAAATATCCAACCTGCAAAGATAACGTACGTGAAGATCTGGTCGTAGGTTCCGGTAAGCGTGAGGATCGATGCCCAAACCCCTTGAACGAGAAGCGAAGTCCCCGGCGTGCGGTATTTCGGGTGGATCTTTCCAAGGCTCCTGAAGAAGAGCTTGTCTTTCGCCATCGCAAAATAGACGCGTGCTGTTGTCATTGATGTCGCGTTGACGGTCCCGAACGTGGAGATCATCACCATCGCCGAAATAATTGCGCCGCCGTAGCCGCGAAAAATTCTTTCCATAACATCCGCGGCGACAAGTTTCGAGGTTGCGATCTCTCCTATGGGGAGAATATAGAGGTAGGCGAGATTCGTGGCGACGTAGATTGCGATGATGATTACCGTCCCGAGCACGAGTGCCAGGGGGATGTTCTTTTTAGGTTCTTTCACTTCGCCTGCGAGGTACGTGAGACTATTCCATCCGTCATACGACCAGAGCGTCGCGATCATTGCCACGCCGATTGCGCTCAGCAATGCGCCGGACGCAGGCACTCCCCACAACGGGAAAAAATGCGCAGTGCTCCCGTGTCCTACGGTGAAAGCAAGCACAACGATGCCGCCGATCGCGAGAACCTTCAGAAATGTAAAAATATCTTGTACGAAACCGCCGATATGCACCCCAAAATAATTTACGCAGGCGAGAAGAAGGATCGAAGAAATTGCCACGAGGCTGATGCCGATATCTTTTAACGGATAAATATTGCCGATGAGCGGCAGTTTCCACGCTTCAAGCGCGGGGCTCAAATGCGGCAGATCGACAAAGTATCCGAAGTAGCGGGCGAAGGCAACGGCGATAGCGGCGATTGAACCGGTTTGGTACACGATGAAGGTTGTCCATCCGTAGAGAAACGCCGTCAAGTCTCCGTAGGTCACCCGGAAGAATACGTACTGTCCCCCCGCCTCTGGAATCATACCTGCAATCTCAGCGTTCGTAAGAGCCCCGGCAAGCGTCAGCAGGCCTGTGAGAATCCAGACGAAGATCATGATGCCCGGAATCTGAACTGTCGCCGCGATGCTCTGGGGCGTTAGGAAGATTCCGGATCCGACAACGGAACCGATGACGACCATAACTGCCGACGTCAACCCGAGGCGCCTGGCCAGGGTAGGTTCGGTATCCGCAGAATCGTACGTAGTCATAGGCTCTCGCATAATATGGATGAACAACGGTGGTACGCCTGACGCTGTGAAGCGGCTACTCTAACACATTGTGTGTCGGCAATAACGGTGGAAGTGACTACCGCGATAGGCTGATATCTGACACTGAAAATAATAATTGGGCCTTGAAATTGCAAATGCAATTGCGGGATCTATTGCTGCTAGAGTAAGAAATAATATTCACTCTGATCCCGCCGTGTTCGGCGTTACCCAGTGCCATTTCCCAAAAAAATATTGTATTCTTAAAAAACCAATTCACCGCAAAGGGCGCTAAGGACGCAAGGATTTCTTAGTTTGTTTTACAAAAACATCTTTGCGATCTTAGCGTCCTTTGCGGTTATAATGCAAGATTTAATATTAGAAACGGCACTAGTGAATTTGTTCCCGAAGAAGTCGATTTAGGTCGAGCTGGAATTTCAACGAGTTTAAACGCCGCGCAAGAAGTACAACGGTGCCGGCAGTAATCGTCTCTGCGGTGCCGAGCAATGCCAGAACCCAGCCGTTGTGAACAAACTGAGGGAACCAAACGAAGACGGTCATCGAAATAACCGGAGACAATACGCCGCCGATGAACAAGCCGAGGCGTGCGGGGTTAGTGAAATCCTGTTTCACGGCAACGATCCAATAGCGGAGCTGGCCGTTGAGTGCGAGTTTTTTTTCCTTTACCAAATCGTCCACACATACCTTGTACATGCGAATGCTCTGAAGTGCGGTCGTCAGCGAGAGCGCGACGGACGTCACTCCAAAGAGAAATCCTGCCCATGAAATATCTCCTCTGTCGATGAGGTGGTCAACCTGAAAGGCTCCGTACGAAGCGAGCGCAAAAACGGGGATGAGGATGCGCGAGCGGAGAATGAGCTGTTTCCATGTGAAGCCCGAACCGCGCAGCGCGAATAATTCCGCCGCTTCAGCAAGCACGTCATCGGTGGATGCGGCAAAGAGTTTTCCAAATCCGCGTGTATAGAGTTCGAGAATATGAGTGATCGGACCGATCAGGAGCAGCGCCTTGATGATCGCTTGCCCCGTGGCCGTCCGTGTGTCGGCATTGTCGAAAACCATCCGGCTCGTGACGTGACGGATAATGATGGGCGAGATCGCTTTATTCAACTCGTCGATAAGCGTCCGGTCTGCTTTGGCAGCGCCAAGATTCCCCTCGTCGAGCAGGACAAATTTCTTGAAGTCCAGCCGGTGTGCGAGGATGACCGCGATTTCCTCGTCGAGGTCGACGCCGTTCTTAGCCGCCAGTTCGTGGTCGTGCGGCAGCAACGACGGCCTGGTCTGGGAGAGCAAGAGTTGCGGCAGCCACGTGATGATGGTCCGGTGCTGACTGAGGACGGCGATGTTGTTGATCGCGCTGAGAACGCGCTCCGGAGTTTTTTCCACCGTCCGGATGCCGATCGCCTTGCCGCTTTTGAAAACTTTGGCTATGCGTGTTTTAAGTGAAGGATCTTTCTGCAGCGCATAACGGAGTTCTTTAGGAAGGAGAGCGATGGTCTCGAGCTCTTTTTCCAGGGAGATGACACGAAGGTTGTACGATCCGACGGGAAGTTTTTTTTCAAAGCGAAGAGGCTGTTTTAGGAACGATGGAAACCGCAGGGATCGAAGACGCCGCATCAATGTCATGTGCTGGTTTTGAGTTTGAAAAATATAAAAAGAACTATTGCGACAAGCAACGAAAAGTCCGGGTATGCAGTTCATTGTAAAGCGATGCTATGATTTCTATCAAGATCTATCGGGAAAAATCATGGCATCACTCATCAACCAATAAAAAACCCCGATTCTTGTCGAAACGGGGTTCTCATGTAATGGCCGCAGATACTTACTCGATCACTTGGTGGAATCTGCTTTCATCGTGCTTTTCTTCATTTTTTTGTCTTTGGCGACTTTTTTCTTGGCCTTTGCCATTTTCTTCTTGTCTTTCGCTGTCTTCGCTTTATCTTTGGCAACTTTTTTCTTCGCTTTTGCCGCTTTTTTCTTATCCGTCTTCATTTTTTCTTTCGCCGGCGGGGTCTGCGTGTCCTGCGGTTTTGCCGCGTCCTGCGCGAAGGACAAAGAGAAGGCAAAGACAACAGCCAGCAACAAGCTACAGAGACGTTTCATTAAGCAATCGCTCCTTTCAAAAATGTTAATTGTAATAGTACGGTGAGTTGAATGGGCTTAGGCTAGGTTACTGTGTGGCGTAACTTAGGATTTTGGGATTGCATTGTCAAGTGAAAAGCAATCAATTGTGCAAAAGCGGGAGCAGGACGGTAAATTCGCTCCCTTTATTAACGACGCTTTGAACGAATATTTTGCCCCCGTGGATCTCAGTGATCCAGCGCGCAATAGAGAGGCCCAGTCCGGTCCCCCCCATTTCGCGCGAACGCCCTTTGTCTACACGATAAAACCGGTCAAAAATCTTTGATTGTTCCTCGGCCGGAATGCCGATGCCGTTGTCCTTAACACTGATCTTTGCCGAACCGTTCTCCCGGACGAGCGACAATTCGATCGTTCCGTTTTTTGGGGTGTACTTGATCGCGTTGTCGATGAGGTTCAAGACCAGCTGGCGAAGGCGGACGGTATCTCCCGAGACGGTGAGGTTTTCGACCGTTTCGAGGTTGACGTGGATGTGCTTTTTTTCAGCGAGCATTTCACTGTCTTCATGCAATTCGCGGATGATGGGCGCCAGCGCAACTCCTTCGAACGAGAACGTCGATTTTCCGATGTCGCCCTTTGCGAGCACCAGGAGGCTTTCAATAATGGAAGACATGCGGAGGATCTCGTCAAGCGTACTCGAGAGAATCCGCCGATATCCTTCGTTCGTTTGTTTTGATCGGAGAGCGAGTTCAAGCTCGCCCCGCATAATTGTGAGGGGAGTACGGAGTTCGTGGGATGCGTCGACGGAGAATTGTTTCGTCTGGTCGAATGAGCTCTGGAGGCGGCCGATCATGTCATTGAACGTCGAGATAAGCCTGCCGATCTCATCGTCCACATCGATGGTGAGGATACGCTGGTCGAGGTTTTGCGCGGTAATATCCCGAGCTGTTTTCGTGATCTTATCGACCGGCTTAAGCGATTTGTTCGCGAGGAACCATCCTCCAAGCACGGAAAGTATGAGCGCCGCGGGCACCAGGATGACAAATATTGAAAAGAGATTTCCGAGAACCTCGCTGATTTCGGCTTCAGGGTAGGCGACGTAAATCTTCGCAAACGCATTCTGTGTTACGGCAAGCCGAAGGGGCTGTCCCTGCGCGTCGTATATAGTTACGAGCTTCGTCGTGTTGTACGGGATGTCCTCGAATATAATGTCTTCTTTCCCGAGGCTGTACGATTTGTAGAGGATGTCCCCGTTGCGGTCCCTGATCTGGATGATCTGCTTTTTTGGACTCAGCAGGGTGTGCTCGTAGATCTGATTCCAGATCTGATCGAATTCCGTTGAATCAGCTTCGGTGACTTCGATCTCATGAGACCGTTTGACCTTCTTTTCCTGCTTCTTCGACAGCGCCGGCGGCTTGCGCCGCTGCTGTTTAAGTTTTACCTTCCGTGCCTGGGGCTCGATAAAATTCTTCAGCCAGACAACTTCGTTCCGGAGCGAATAGTCAAGGCTGGCAAGAAGGTTCTCCTGCGTATAGAGGTACGCTGTGGTGCCGAAACCGAAAAGGGTAATGCCGAGAATGAGCGTGTACCATGCCGTCAGTTTCAGGCGTATTGAATGAAGAAATTTCATTTCAGGATGCTTTCATCATGTACCCGACGCCCCGGACCGTATGGATCAGTTTCTTGTCAAAATCACCGTCGATCTTGTTGCGAAGGTGGTTGATGTAGACGTCGATGATATTTGTGCCGGTGTCGAAATTATAGTTCCAAATATGTTCGGAGATGATCGTGCGGCTGAGCACTTTGTTCGTGTTCCGCATAAAATATTCAAGCAGCGTATACTCCTTGCCCGTCAGTTCTATGAGATTTTTTCCCCGCATCGCTTTGTGCGATACGAGGTCGAGCGACAGATCGGCGACGGTAAGCGCAGTCGATTTTTCCGTTCCCCCCCGCCGCAGGAGCGAGCGGACGCGGGCGAGCAGTTCGGCGATCGCAAAGGGCTTTACCAGGTAGTCATCGGCCCCCGTGTCGAGCCCTTTCACTTTATCGTCCACAGACCCTTTTGCCGTGATCATCAGAACGGGCGTGGCGATGTGTTGTGCGCGCAACTCCTTCAACACCGTCAACCCGTCCTTTTTGGGCATCAGGATATCCAGGATGATCAGGTCAAACGAACCTTGCGACGCGAGCTCTCCGCCCTTGTCCCCGTCGAATGCGACCTCGACGATGTAGCGGTCTTCTTCCAATCCTTTCTTAATAAATGCGGCGACTTTTTTTTCGTCTTCAACGACCAATATTTTCATCAATTCTTCCTCATGAATCGAAACATCTGTTACCATATTAAAACACTTTGACTCGATTTGCAAATAATGTTTTTGGAAAAGTGGCCGGTTTTCTCTATATTCAACAACGAAAACATGAAAAAACTCACCCCCGCAATTTTCGTCCTGCTCGGTTTTTACAGTTGGTCGTGCGGCCTTCTGCAAACGGTGGCCGTAAATTCGACGACGGGCATCGTCGACAACGGCTTGAGCGCAATCTTCGAGGAGTCCGACCTTGTGCTGGCAGAGCAGTCAATCCCCGCGAACCTGACGCTCCTGGAAGCCCTGTACCGTTCAAAGGACAAGGACGACGACCATCTTGCATTGCTGCTGACGCAGGCGTATACCGGCTACGCCCTTGGGTTTGTTGAGGACAAAGATCCGGAGCGCGCGAAGGTCCTTTACATGCGGGCGCGAGAGTACGGATTGTCGGTATTGAGGAAGAATGAACACTTCGCCGCGGCGTTCGACGGCAGCCCTGAGGAATTTAGATCGGGTGTGGCGGCGTTGTCCAGGGACGATGTGGCCATTATTTTTTGGACTGCGAATGCCTGGGGAAATCTCGTCAAACTAAGTCTGGGCGATCCTTCGGTTATTGCCGATCTTCATAAGGTGAACTCGCTCATGGAGTTTGTGCTGCTGAACGACGAGAGTTTTTACTACGGCAGCGCTCATTTGTTCTTCGGAACGATGCTGGCGACGGTCCCGAAAAATCTCGGCGGCAAACCGGACAGCGCAAAGGTGCATTTCAACCGTTGCTTCGACATCGGCGGGGGAAAATTTCTTCTCCCGTTCGTTTATTTTGCCCAAAGCTATGCGGTTCAGGTTCAGGACAAGCTCCTGTTCGAATCTTCGCTGAAGACGGTTGAGGACGCCTCCATCGACATCCTTCCGGAACAGCGTCTCGTCAATGCAATCGCGAAAGCAAAAGCAAAGGAACTGCTAGCGAAAGAGAACGACCTCTTTTTTTAGATTAACGTTATTGCATCTGCGGCATTTGACCGCCAAAGGAACATCTCTATGAAATATTTCGTCATCACATTTCTCATTCTTACCTCCCAGGTGTTCGCTCAGGATTTCACCATCAAGTTCGCCACTCTGGCTCCCGAAGGAAGCACCTGGATCACGGTGATGAAAGAATACGACCAGGCGATCCGCAAGGAGAGCGGGGGAAGGCTCGGGTTCAAGATTTACGCGGGCGGAGTCGCCGGCGACGAAAAGGACGTGATTCGCAAGATCCGGCTCGGGCAGTTTCAGAGTGCGGGCATCACGGGTGTCGGGATCGGCGAGATCGCTAAGCCGGTGCGCATCCTGGACTCTCCATTCCTCTTCAAAAACCATGACGAAGTAGACTACGTCGTCAACCAGTACGATGCGGAGCTGAGCAAAGAATTTGAAAACGGCGGATACGTCCTCCTTGGCTGGGCTGAGGTAGGATTTGTCTACGTCTTCACAAACACTCCGGTAACCAAGGTCGAAGATATGAGGAGCGTTAAAATGTGGCAGTGGGAGGGCGACCCAGTCGCAGAGGCAACGTTCAAGGCGTTTGGCATCAACCCCATACCGCTTTCGATCACGGATGTGTTGACGTCGCTTCAAACGGGCCTGATCAATGGTGTGTACACATCGCCCCTTGCCGGCGTTTCGCTGCAGTGGTATACCGCCTCAAAATATATGCTCGACTACGCCCTTAGCAATGCTGCCGGTGCGGTGGTTATTGCGAAGAGAGATTTTGACAAAATGCCGCCGGATCTGCAAGGGATACTGCTTCGCAACGGAAAGCTCCTGATGCGAAAGCTCACCGAACAAAGCCGAATAGATAATGCCAAATCCCTCGATGTGTTAAAGAAAAGCAAGATCATTTTCACAAAACCGGATGCAAATGAAATCGCCCGATATGTAGAGATCGGAAAGAACGCGCGGCGGCTGATGGTCGGGAAACTCTATTCGGAAGATCTCCTGAACCGTGTGGAAAAATCGGTAGCGGACTTCCGTGCCAAGGAGAAGAAATGAAGGCGCTGCTGTTCGTCGATCGGTGGCTCACACGCATTACCGGATGGCTGATCATCTTTTTTCTGAGTGTCATGATCGTGATGGCGTTCGGCCAGGTCGTGCTCAGAAATTTTTTCCATACGAGCATTGAATGGGGGGATGTTTTTCTGCGCCATCTGGTCCTCTGGCTCGGATTCCTCGGGGCCGTGATCGCAACGGGTGAAGGACGTCATCTGAAAATTGAATTCATCAACAAACTGGCGCCGGAGAGGTTCAGAAAAGTCATCTATATCGCGACGAATTTGTTTGCCGCAATTGTCTGTTACTTTCTCATGAGAGCGGCGATCGCGTTTGTGCAGATGGAAGGGGAGTCTTCGGATACGCTTATTCTCAATCTTTCCATGACGTACTTCATTATCATCATCCCGGTTGGTTACGCCATCATTGCGTTTCGGTTTCTCGTGCGTTCGCTCACCTGGGGGGCGGAGATCGCCAGGGACGATTGGCACATTGAGGAGCAGCACTGATGCCGGTCATCTACGTCGTTCTTGCGCTGGCTGTCCTCGTTCTTTTCGGTGCGCCTCTTTTTGCGATCATCGGCACGATATCGCTTCTCGGATTTTCTTCTCAAGGCATCGATACAGCGGCGATCATTGTTGAAATGTACCGCCTTGCAAGCCAGCCCGTGCTGCTTGCCATTCCGTTGTTCACTGTTTCCGGATATTTTCTCGCAGAAAGCAAAGCCCCGCAGCGCATCGTTGCACTCGCTCAGGCGCTTATCGGATGGATGCCGGGAGGTCTCGCTATTGTCGTACTGGCAAGCTGTGCGGTGTTCACGGCGTTCACGGGAGGGTCGGGCATCACCATTGTTGCGCTCGGCGGACTTGTCTTCCCGATTTTGATCGCGGAAAAATACAGCGAAAAGTTCGTGCTCGGCCTGGTGACAACGTCCGGCAGCCTTGGTCTTCTTTTTCCTCCAAGCCTTCCGATCATTCTGTATGGCACCGTCGCAGAAGTCTCCATCGATCAATTGTTTCGGGCGGGAATTGTTCCCGGCATTCTGCTGGTGACAGTTTTGGCGATCTACAGCGTCCGGCAGGGAATTGCGTCGAAGATCGAACGGCACCCGTTCGAAGCAAAAAAATTGTGGATGGCATTCAAGAATGTCATCTGGGAAATTCCTCTCCCATTCTTCATTATCGGCGGAATCTATGGAGGGTATTTTACCGCCACCGAGGCGGCTGCCGTCACCGCATTCTACGTCTTTGTCGTTGAAGTGTTCGTGTATCGGGATCTGAAGCTGACGACCGACGTCCCAAGGGTGATGAAGGAAAGCATGGTCCTCGTCGGGGCGATCCTGATGATCCTGGCGATGGCGATGGGGCTGACGAGTTTTCTCATCGATCAGCAAATACCCCAGAGGCTGTTCGAGCTGATCCGGCAGGTGGTCGAGAGCAAGATCGTCTTTCTCATGATCCTGAATGTGTTTCTGCTGGTGATCGGAATGATGATGGAGATCTTCTCAGCGATCGTCGTGGTGCCGCTCATCGTACCGATTGCAAAACAGTACGGTGTCGACCCGATCCATCTTGGCATAATTTTTCTTGCCAACCTGGAGATCGCGTATCTGATGCCGCCGGTCGGTATGAACCTGTTCATGTCGAGCTTTCGATTCAAGAAAACGATCGGCCAGGTAACGGCCGCGACGCTGCCGTTCATTCTAGTGCTCATTGTGGCTCTTTTGATTATAACGTATGTTCCTGCACTGAGCTTGTGGTTGGTGAAATAGAAAGAAAAATAATCGTTTGCGAGAAAATTGTTCCATGGACCTTAGACCGATCTACTGAAAAAGGCAAAGAGCTTCAGTAACGACATTTACGGCTAGGTTTTTGGGGATATAAAAGACAGCTTCTATTCATCCATTCCTTAGGGGGAATCCATGAGACCAACACGTTTTCTCCCGCCCGGATGTATCGAGCGGAATATTTTTTTAATCCGCGGGCAAAAGATAATGTTGGATGTCATCCTCGCTGAATTGTACCGGGTCGAAACAAAAACTCTAAAGAGAGCTGTCCGCAGAAACCAGGAGCGTTTTCCGAGAGATTTCATGTTCGAACTGACCGAACAGGAATACGCTTCTTTAAGGTACCATTTTGGCACCTTAAAGAGGGGAGAGCACACAAAATATTTACCTTATGCATTCACGGAACAGGGCGTTGCGATGCTTTCCAGCGTCTTGCACAGCAGTCACGCCGTTCGGGTAAATATTGAAATCATGTCCCAAAGGGATGGCTTCGCCAAGGGCTTTTGTGAAACTGAGAGAAATTCTTGCTACGCATAAAGACCTGGCTCGAAAGCTTCAAGAACTTGAAAAAAATATGACGAGCAATTCAGGATTGTTTTTGAAGCTATCCGACAATTTATGGTCATTGAAGAAAAACCAAAGCGAAGGATCGGGTTCTAAGCATATGGAATCCAGTGTTTTGCTTAATTCGGAGCCGATCTTTTCCTCTCGTTGAATCTCTTGGCTTAAACATCTATATTCTAACAATGTCAAAAGTTTTAACAAAATACGTTTGTCAATCCTGCGGGTATATGTCTCCGCGGTGGACAGGGAAATGCCCGAACTGCAATGAATGGAACACGTTCGTCGAAGAAGCGCCGACGCCGGCGAAGATCGCACGTAAGTCGGGAGGCGTTGCATCCAAGATCGAGCCCGTCGCGCTGAACGACGTTAACGGCTCTGAAGATGTGCGTTCGAAGACCGGCATAGCTGAGTTTGACCGGGTTCTCGGGGGCGGACTTGTAGCCGGGTCCGTGGTTCTTCTCGGCGGCGACCCCGGCATCGGCAAGTCGACATTAATGATGCAGGTTGCGCTCAAGCTGCGTGATAAAGTTCTATTATATGTTACGGGGGAAGAATCGCTCAAGCAGATCAAGCTGCGGGCGGAACGGCTGGGAACGCAATCGAATTCCGTACTGCTTCTTCCCGAAACAAATTTGGAGATAATCGCCGACGTCATCGAACGCGGGGACCCGGATATCGTTGTCGTCGATTCGATTCAAACGATGTTCCGGCCTGACCTGGAGAGCGCACCGGGGAGCGTCGGGCAGGTGCGCGAAGCGACCGCGCTGCTTACACGCATTGCCAAATCGAAAAGCATACCGTTGATCCTTATCGGACATGTCACAAAAGAAGGGATACTCGCAGGACCGCGCGTGATAGAGCACATGGTCGACACGGTGCTGCAATTCGAAGGGGAGCGGCATTATTCGTACCGCATTCTTCGTGCGACAAAGAACAGGTTCGGTTCGACGAACGAGATCGGGATCTTCGAGATGCACGACGACGGAATGCACGAGGTGAAAAATCCGTCCGAAGTTTTTCTTTCCGAACGGACGTATGGGGCCTCGGGTGCGACAATCGTTGCTACGCTTGAGGGGACGCGGCCGATCTTGATCGAGGTTCAGGCATTGGTCAGTTCGACGAGTTACGGCCTTCCGCAGAGGACGGCGACCGGCTTCGACCTTCGCCGGCTGCAAATGCTTCTGGCAGTCCTCGAAAAAAGAGTCGGCCTCAATCTTGGCACGCATGACGTGTTTGTCAACGTTGCAGGAGGAATTCGTATTGACGAGCCCGCTGCCGACCTTGGTATCGCATCATCGATCGTTTCATCGCTCCGCGATGTTCCGGTGGATTCACAAGCGGTCGCGATCGGCGAGATCGGTCTCGGCGGAGAAATACGAACGATTGTGCACAGTGAAAAGCGCGTGCAGGAAGCGGCGAAGCTTGGGTTCAAGAAGATCGTCGTTCCCAAGAACAACCTTAAGAATCTGAAGAACGCCAACGGCATCTCCATCGTCGGGGTGGAAACGATCGCACAAGCGATAAAGGAACTTGTAGGATGAGGAACAATTAAGAATTAATAATTAAAAGTTAAAAATGACGATCATTTAAGTCAACTTTATCAAGTTTATTTTTTAATTATTCATTATTAATTCTTAATTATTAATTGTCTGTCTTATGGCGAACACTGCATTCATGAAGGAGGCCATCGAGCTTTCCCGGAAAAACATTCGGGACGGGAAGGGAGGGCCATTCGCAGCGGTCGTCGTGAAAGATGAGAAAGTCATTTCGCGAGGTACTAATCTTGTCACTTTGACCAACGATCCGACAGCACATGCTGAGATTGTTGCAATTCGGGAAGCGTGCCGCGCACTTGGCACCTTCCAGCTGACCGGATGCGAGATCTACACGTCCTGCGAGCCGTGTCCGATGTGCCTCGGGGCGATCTACTGGGCCCGTCCGGATAAAATATACTTTGCCAATACGCATATCGACGCCGCCGGCATCGGCTTCGACGATTTCTTCATCTATAAAGAGATCGCACTTCCGGTCGCCGACCGAAGGATCCCGATGATTCAAATGATGCGTGAGGAGGCTTTCATCGCTTTCGAAGAATGGCAAAGGTCGCAGGATAAAATTCACTATTAACTCTCAACTAGGCATCGATTATTCTATGGATATTCTGCTTGCCACAAACAATCGGCACAAAGTCGAGGAAATATCAAGTCTGCTTGGCTCGCATGGATTCAACATTAAAAGTCTCATCGATTATCCCGGCCTTCCGAAAACGATTGAGGATCAGCCGACACTCGAGGGAAATGCATTGAAGAAAGCGAAAGAAGCCTTTAAGGCAACCGGCCTTCTCTCGCTCGCAGATGACACAGGCCTGGAATGCTACTATCTCGAGTTGAAGCCGGGAGTGGTCTCGGCTCGCTATTCCGGCGAAAGAGCGACGTACGCCGAAAACAACATGAAGCTTCTGCACGCTTTAAAAGGAGTTCCTCCGAGGCGGCGCAATGCTCGATTTCGAACCGTCGTTGCAATTGTCGGGAAGGACATGCAAAGAGTGGTTGAAGGAAAGATAGAAGGGGATATAGCGGAGTCGCTCCGGGGCACAGGCGGGTTTGGCTACGATCCGCTTTTTATCCCGGCCGGATCAAGAAAAACATACGCCGAAATGGGAATGGATGAGAAGAATACAATCAGCCATCGCTCAATTGCGGTAGCGAAAGCGGTAGAGGTTCTCTTAGAGATTGAAGTTAAAAGTTAAAAGTGAAGAATTAAAAACTCAAATCATTTGATCAAGTTTGTACCATGAGTTCCTAATTC
>Ga0265338_10001320_pt1 | contig 40589 bp, 31 predicted proteins | sample 42126metaG_FD_193579 | JGI IMG/M metagenome (GOLD analysis project Ga0265338, IMG submission 193579) | Rhizosphere microbial communities from Carex aquatilis grown in University of Washington, Seatle, WA, United States - 4-21-26 metaG | ecosystem: Host-associated > Plants > Roots > Rhizosphere... | reverse complement strand
GACACCGTCACGGCCACCAGGTTGCGCACACCATCCATGTGTCGTCCCGACCATAGTTCGGCCAGCGCGCAGGCGTTGGCGGCATTTTCCAGTTCCACCGGCAATCCAATGGCGCGTTCCAAATTCGTCTTTAAATCCAGATCACTCCAACCCAAGGTGGGCGCAAAGATTAATTGTTGTGACGAAGCGTCTACCCGGCCTGGCAGGCTGATGCCAATACCTTCGTAGGAGTTTTTGGGATGCGCCCGCATCAAATCCTTGACCCGGCGGCTTAACCGGGCGATGAATTCGGCCGGGTCCCTTTCCGTGGACATGGATTCCTGGGCCAGAAATTGGCTGTCCATGCCGGCAACCGCCAGGGTGGTTGTGGCCGGTTGAATATCAACGCCCACCACCCCGCACCGCTCGGTGTTCAAATGCAGAAAGGTCGGCTTGCGCCCGCGAGGCAGATCACCAACCGCCCCTTCCTTCAACCAGCGTTCCGCAATCAACTGCTCGGCAATCGCCGACACGGTACTGCGTTGCAACCCTGAGAAACGCATCAAATCGGCCCGGGAAACCGGTTGGTGCTTGCGCACCAAATTCAACATGATGCGACTGTTGATGTCGCGGACCGTTTCACTGGTCGCTACCTGAAAGTTGTTCAGATCAATTTTGCGCACAAAAAAGGCCTAATATGGCCATGAGGCATCCGTCAAATGGAATTAGTTCGTATGTCGAATTTTATTAGTTTAGCCCTGTCTGTCAAGGGTAAAGTTTGAGGGTCGAACAAATTCATTGTAACCATGCCAGAATTAAGAGCTTAAAGTTAGAGCATTATCAACGGTTACCAACCGGTTCAATTTTCAGCCATTAAACCCCGTTAATACAGGGATTTTGCTGTGGTCTCCCCGCAGGCGAACTCCAGCTATCAGCCGGGGTCAACCCCGGCAAAACGATTGGAGTATCCTCCATGCGAATCGTAATATTGTCCATTCCGTGACCTGCCAGGATGCAGTTTAGTGGGTGCCTCCTCGGAGCAGGCAGGAGAGAAAACTATTGAATTCCGTGAGCACAGTTAAATACGTCGGCAACCGGGCAATCAAGCAGGCGCCGGCCCTGAAAACCGGTCTCGTATGGCTTGTTGGATCCATGAGTCTGCTGGTTTTCGGCGCAACACCCCAGCCTGCGCCAAACCATCCCAAGGCGCCGGACGCCGAGTTGAAGGCCCCTGCCGTCACCCAACCCGGCCCGGCAGACAGGCTCGACACTGTAAAGGCCGCCAGCGCGAACGGCTCCGGGACCTTCGCCACCGGCCAGTACCGCAACCTCTTCGTTGAAGGCGGACATCCCGCCGACGAGGTAACCAACAAAATCAACGCTGCCTTCCAACAATTGTTCCACGGCAACCCGGCCAACCAGGCGGTTTATTATGCCGCCGGGTCCAATTCGAACGGTCCCCTCGCCTACATCACGGACATCAAACACCACGACGTGCGGACGGAAGGCCTGTCTTACGGCATGATGATTGCGGTGCAAATGAACCGGCAGGCAGAATTCGATGCACTCTGGAACTGGTCGAAGACCTACCTGTATCATGACTCGCCCACGCACCCCTCGTACGGATTTTTTTCGTGGCAGGCGCGGACGAACGGCACGGTGATGAGCGAATTCGTGGCGCCGGATGGCGAGTCCTATTATGTCATGGCCCTTTACTTTGCCGCAAACCGCTGGGGCAATGGCATCGGTATTTACAATTATCATGCCGAGGCCGACCGGTTGCTTGCCGACATGCGACATCGCGCCTTGATCAAAGGTCAGATTGCTTCGTCCCGGCGGGAAACGAACAGTGTAACGACCGCAACGGCCGGGCCGCTGTTCAATGCCGAACATAAAATGGTTGTTTTCTCCCCGAGTTCCGAACGTCCGCAGTTCACCGATCCTTCCTATCATCTGCCTGCATTTTACGAATTATGGGCGCGCTGGGGCCCGGCAACCGACCGGGATTTCTGGCTGGCAGCCGCTGCCGCCAGCCGGGATTTCTTTCCGCGCACGGCCCATCCGGTCACTGGGCTCACACCGGACTATGCGAATTTTGACGGAACGGTGATCAGCAACGCCCGGAACCGGGGCGCGGTCAATTTTCGTTTCGACGCGTTTCGCACAGCGGGGAACTGGTCGGTGGACTGGTCCTGGTGGGGCAAAGATGCCCGGGAACGGGAACTCAGCGACCGGTTGCAGGCCTTTTTTGAATCCAAAGGGATGTCAAATTACGGATGCCAGTTCACGTTGGATGGCCAACCGCTGGATGACCGGCATGCGCAGGGATTGGTGGCAGTGAATGCGGTGGCCAGCCTGGCCGCAACCAATCCGCGCGCGAATGAGTTCGTTGAAGCGTTGTGGAACTTGCCGGTACCGGACGGTATCGAGCGCTATTACGAAGGTCTGCTGTACATGATGGCCCTGCTCCATTGCAGCGGCGAATTTCGCATCTGGTCGCCACCCTGAAATCGCACTGGAACCTCGTGTTCCGGCGGCAAACCTGCCAAGGCATTTACGGCCAGGTGACCCGATAATATGCTGCGCTTGGGCCGGCGGAATTATCAACGTTGGTAGTGGTATATGTTTTGGCCGCGGCGGTTATCCCCGTCGCGACCGTGGTCCACGCAATCGGAGGATTCAAAGCCGCGGCTTTTTGCAGGGTATAGGTTGGCGTGGACAGTGACATTTCCGGCGGTGGTGAATTCCATACGAGCGTAACCGCAGACGGCCCGCCGGGGTAAACCTTCTGGATTCGGAACGGCTCCACTTTCGCATAGCTGACGCCGTCATACCAGGTGCGGTTGGTGCTGCCGCCAAGAGTGGTGCTGCCCGTCCGCAGGGCATTGCCACCTACGATGATGTTGAGCGTGTTGCTGGCCGAAGCCACAGCTCGCCCGAGATACGCTTGATAGAGATAATTGTTGACCGGCGTGGTGTTGGTGAGCACCAGGGCCGTGTCCTCGCTTGCGGCCTGGACCTGTTGGCATTTCTCGGAGCGGAATGTCTGCATGTCGCCCGGGGTTAGTCCCGCAAGGATCCGCCAGTCGAGGTTGGTGGTGGCGGTCCCCCAAAAATCGACCCACACATCGTAGGTGCCGGGCCCCGGGGTGGTCACCTGTGTCGTAATCAGGGGCGGCGTTTCGGCCACCGAATCGGCCGAGCTCAGGACGGTTCCGCCATTGCCGACACCCGCTTGAGAATGCCACTGGTTGGCTGACGCACTCAAGGTGAGGGTCCCGCCATTGGTCAGCGTGGTGTTGCCGCCGACCCCGGCCGTCGCATCCATGTAATGCATCGGCCCGACGACCTCCGCCCGATGTTCCACCATGCCGACTGGCGCACAGTCGTAATTCTGCGCAGCGTTGGCAGCATTGTAAGTCCCGCGAAACCAAAGCAGGGCAGTATTGTTGTTGTCCCACACCGGCACAATCGGACGAAGATTGTCACGAACCGAGTTCTGAGTAATGGGTGTCCAGGCAAAGCTCGCTCCGTGATTGGTGGTGACCCCTTTCCAGATTTCGCGCACGGCCGAATACGGCTGGTTCGTGTCGAACACGCCGGGCGTGACCGCGCGTGGATCGTACTTCGTGGACAGGTAGATGGTGTTGGGATTATTCGGGTTGAGAGCGCCAAGGCCGACGTAGTCCGCCTCCGCGGAATACAACTTGTAACCAGCCTGGCATAGATATGTCGAAATCCAATTCGTGCCGTTCCAGCGGCAGAAAAAGAACGCGTGATTTGGATCCTCCGTGTCGGGGTAGCCGGGCGGGTGAATGAACTGGTTAATGCGCGCATGAATGACGGCCTCCACGGTGCCATCGGGGTACCACTGCACGTCGGAGTTCCAGCAGCGATAGTTGGTTTGTCCCGGCGGCATCACCGTGCCATTGGAGAACACCAGCATGAAGTCCGACGAGAGCGGTGCGTTTGTGTCGTTAAGGTTGCCGTCCACCAATGTTCCGTCAGTTTTAAAACTCATGCCGTTGCTGATGTACCCGTGATAGATGCTGGTGAGCGTGTCTCGTGGATGCGATTCGGTGCAGATAAAGTCAATCCGATCCAGACCATTGTCACAAAATCTGTAGTATCCGGGGTTGTAGCCGGAGCCCGGATAACTTCGGTTCAGTTTTCCGTAGTATGTCCAAGTGTCGCCGTAGTTGGTCGAAACCAGGATGTTCATGCTCTTGATGTCCAGGGATCGAACGAAGGTGTAGGTCCGGCCTTCGGCGGGCAGATAGTGGGGATTCGAATAGCTGGCCATTTCGCTGCTGGTGGCGCCGAGGGCTTGCCAGTCGAATGTTGTAGACGGGCTCCAACTGGTGCCGTCAAAGACACTGAAATAACTCAGAAAGTTTTGGTTGTGACCCGTCCATTGCGCCAGATACTTGCCGTCCGGCCGGACCATCATTCCCGGCGTGTTATGATCGTCCGGGCCCAGCGTTCCGCTGGCCAGGATTGTGTACCGTTTCGACGATCCGCTCTGAAGCTCGAACAGGCTGGCTTCAATCGCTCCATTGCGGGGCGAACCGCCCAAGCCGCTGCCGTTGGCGTCCACCCCCACCACCAGCTTGCCACCCGCCGGATCAACGATGGCGCGCTCGTCTGAATACCACGTCCACGCGCCGTTATCGCTGAACTGGATCAAATTGCCATTGGCGATGTCCTTTGTCTGGGCGCAGGCAACATTGGTCCCGATCAACGCAGCAAGCACCCCACGCCAAAAGGTCTGCCCGACAGGAGACCCGTAACGGTGAAATGGAGCCTTCATGACCATGGATGATGAATTAATACACCCTCGACCTTCATTTTTTCGCTGACCACCACCGGCGGTGTTAAGTGTTAACTTTCGGTAGTGTATTGTTTTCTAATTCTTCGTGGCATCGATTTCAAGAACGAAATCGTAAATCCAGTCAAAAACATAGTATTGTCCATTCCCGGATGAGAAAATGTTGCCACCGTAGCACCGAACGCGCGAAAATTGTCCATCGAAACCAGAACATGCCCATGAAACCTTCGGTGAAATTTGCTTCACTCCTTTTCTTCGGCCTGCTGTTTTTTGCACGGCACGGCTTCGCTCTCGGCCAGATCCAGTATGTGGAGTCGGTTGCCGGTCCGGGCAGCTTTCCCGTGGTGGAAAAGTATTCCGCCGCGACTTTGCTGGTGGACAGCAATGATTTTGCCGGGGTTCTTCGCGCCGCCGGCGATCTCCGGGCGGACGTTGCCCGCCTTACCGGCCTGACACCCGAAATAAGCTGTGACCCGGACCGCCGGGCAACCAACGCCATCATCATCGGGACCATCGGCCGGAGCCGGATCATCGACCGGCTGATCCGCGAGGGCAAAATTGATGCTTCGCCGATCATCGGCAAATGGGAATCCTTTTTCATTCAGGTCGTGCCGGAACCTTTGCCCGGGGTCGCCAGCGGACTGGTCATCGCCGGCAGCGACAAGCGGGGAACCATCTATGGCATCTACGATTTGTCCGAATCGATGGGCGTGTCGCCGTGGTATTGGTGGGCCGATGTGACCCCGGCACACCGGGACGCGCTTTTTGTGAAACCGGGCCGATACCTCCAGGGGCCGCCCGCGGTCAAATACCGCGGCATTTTCCTGAACGATGAGGCGCCGGACCTGAGTAATTGGATCACCAATACTTTTGGTCTGGTCCCGACCAACAGCAATCCGCCCGTACCTCCGGGCGTTGCCAATTACAACCGCCAGTTTTACACCCGCTTGTTCGAATTGATTCTGCGACTGAAGGGCAACTATCTCTGGCCGGCCATGTGGAACAATGCCTTCAACGAGGATGATCCGGAAAACCCCCGGCTCGCGGATGAATACGGCGTCGTCATGGGCACCTCGCATCAGGAACCGATGCTCCGGGCCCAAAAAGAATGGGATCGTGGCCTGGGCCGGCAGTACGGCAGCTGGAATTACAACAACACCAACCAGCAGCCGGTGCTGCAACAATTCTGGCGTGAAGGCGTCCGCCGCAACCGGCCTTACGAGAGCATCATCACGCTGGGCTTGCGCGCGGAAAATGACAGCGGCCTGCCGATTGGCAGGGATTTGACCGAACAAATTGTGAATACACAGCGGGAGATTCTGGCCGAAGAGTTCAACACCAATCTCACCAGTGTTCCGCAGATGTGGTGTCTCTACAAAGAAGTTCAAGGGTTCTACAACGAAGGTTTGCGCGTCCCGGATGATGTGACGCTCCTGTGGGCCGAGGATAATTGGGGCAACGTCCGCCGCCTGCCGACCGCCGAAGAACGCCAGCGCAGCGGCGGCGCTGGAGTCTATTATCATTTCGACTATCATGGCGGTCCGCGCAGCTACCAGTGGATCAACACCAGCCCGATTCCCAAGATCTGGGACCAGCTGTCACTCGCGAAACAATACGGGGCCGACCGGATCTGGATCGTAAACGTGGGCCACCTCAAGGGCTACGAGTTCCCCCTCGAATATTTCATGAACCTGGCCTGGAACCCGGACCGATGGACCAACACCAACCTGGACGAATTCACCTGCCTGTGGGCGGAGCGGGAATTCGGACCGGCCCACGCCAAAGACATTGCCGACATCGTTGCGCAATACACGAAATACAACGGCCGCCGCAAACCCGAGTTGCTGGCGCCGGATACCTACAGCCTTGTAAATTATCACGAAGCCGAAAACGTCGTGAGGGATTTCCAAGCCATCACCAGCCGGGCAGAAGTGATTTACCGCCGGTTGCCCGCGGACAAGCATGCAGCCTTCTACCAGCTCGTGCTCTTCCCGACCAAAGCCTGTTGGCTGCTGAACACACTCTATCTCGCCGCCGGGGAGAATGCCCTGTACACCCGCCAGGGCCGCGCCAGCGCCAACGACTGCGCAGCCGAAGCCCGGCTATTGTTCCAAGCCGACACGAACTTGATGAACGACTTCAACCAGACCTTCGCCGGCGGCAAGTGGGACCATTTCATGGACCAGTCGCACATCGGTTACACCACGTGGCGCGACCCGGCTCAAAACAATCTGGGCGCCATCCAGCTCACGGAGATTGAAGTGCCGGAGGCGGCGGCAATGGGCATCGCCGTGGAAGGTTCCGACGAGGCGTGGCCCGCCGCAACGAATCGCGCCGTCCTCCCGATGTTCGACGTCTTTAACCGTCAGCAGCGGTACATCGACGTGTTCAACAAGGGCAAAACTCCCTTCGCCTTCACCGCCAGGGCCAGCAAATCCTGGATCACGCTCAGCGAAACCAAAGGCCCCGTCGAAACAGACGAACGCCTCCAGGTGAGCATCAACTGGAACAAAGTTCCCAAAGGCAAAGCCAGCGGAAACGTCAAGCTCCACGGCGCCGGCACCAGCGTGATTGTGAACGTGAATACCTTCAATCCCACGACAGTCATCCGCGATTCCCTGAAAGGCTTTGTGGAAGGTGAGGGTTACGTTTCCATCGAGCCGGAGCACTTCACCAGGAAAATTGACGCCGGCGCCAATCGCTGGATCAAGATTGATGACTACGGCCGGACCTTGTCCGGCATGCGGGCCGAGGCGCCGGTGGACACGCCCGGCGACATGACAGGGAAAGATGCCCCCTGCCTCGAATTCCAGATGTATTTGTTCACCACGGGAAAAGTTGATGTTGTCGCCATCACGGGCCCCACCTTGAATTTCGTTCCGGGCCGGGGACTTCACTACGCGGTTTCCTTTGACGATGAGGTGCCACAAACGGTCACGCTCGTTCCCCAGGAATATAATGCCCAGAACGGAAATCAGGACTGGGAGAAATCGGTAGAAGACAATGCGCGCTACAGCCGCACGCAGCACACGTTGACAAAATCCGGACCCCATACGCTTAAATTCTGGATGGTGGATCCCGGCATCGTGTTGCAGAAACTCGTCGTGAACCTCGGGGGCGTGAAGCCCAGCTACCTTGGTCCGCCGGAAAGCCATCGCCTCAACGGGAAACCAAACCGCCCGGCGGCATCAAACTGACCGGCCAGCTCGTTGCCGGGCATTTGTCGTGGAGAAACCTCCCGAATGGAGGATTCTCCATGCAAATCGTAGTATCGTCCATTCCTGCTCAAGATTGCGATTGAAATACTGCGCGCTATTTTAGAACGTGGCAAACATGTCCGAGCCGCTATGCAAAATGTAACATGAAAAAACCGTTCGCCGCCAACCTGCCGATCTACAAAAACCCCGCGCAACCCGCTGACCGCCGGGTCAAAGACCTGTTGTCGCGCATGACGCTGGAGGAAAAAGCCGCACAAATGATGTGTGTCTGGCAGAAAAAATCCGAGACGCTGGTGAACGGCGATGGGAGCTTTGACCTGCGGAAAGCCAAAGCCGCCTTTAAAAAAAGGCACGGACTCGGCCAGGTCGGCCGTCCCAGCGACGCGGGCAAGGGAAAGAACGCGCGCGAAATGGCCGAGCTGACCAACGCCATCCAGAAATTTTTCCTCCAAAACAGCCGGCTCGGCATCCCGGTAATGTTTCACGAGGAATGCCTGCACGGCCAGGCCGGGATCGGCAGCACCAGCTTTTCCCAGCCGATCGGTCTGGGGGCGACGTTCAATCCCGGACTCGTTGAATCGCTCTACGCCATGACCGCCGAAGAGGCGCGGGTTCGCGGCACACATCAGGCGCTCACCCCGGTCGTGGATGTCGCCCGGGACCCGCGCTGGGGCCGCGTTGAAGAAACTTTCGGCGAGGACCCGTATCTGGTGACCCAGCTCGGCATCGCCTCGGTGCGCGGGTTTCAGGGCGACGCATCGTTCAAGGACAAAAAGCGCATCATCGCTACCCTGAAACATTTTGCCGCACACGGCCAGCCGGAATCCGGAATGAATTGCGCACCGACCAATGTTTCCATGCGTCTGCTGCGCGAAACATTTTTGTATCCGTTCAAGGAAGCCATCCAAAAATCCGGCGCCATCAGTGTGATGGCGGCATACAATGAAATTGACGGCGTGCCGGCGCACGCCAGCGAATGGCTGTTGCGCGACGTGCTCCGCAAAGAATGGGGTTTCAAGGGGTTCGTGGTTTCAGATTATTATGCCATCTGGGAGCTGGGTGACCGGCCCGACACCCACGGCCACTGCGTGGCCAAAGATAAAAAGGAATCCTGCGCGCTAGCCGTGCGCGCCGGGGTGAATATCGAGTTCCCGGAACCGGATTGCTACCTGCACCTGGTCGAACTCGTCCACAAGGGCGTGCTGAAGGAATCCCAGATCGACGAACTCGTGGCACCCATGCTCTTCTGGAAATTCAAAATGGGATTGTTCGACGACCCTTACGTCAATCCTGACGAGGCTGCCCGGATCGTGGGCTGCGAAAAAAATCGCAAGCTGGCGTTGCAGGCCGCGCGGGAGACCATCACCCTGCTTAAAAATGCGAACAACCTGGTGCCGCTCAATCCGAGCAAAATCAAATCCATCGCCGTGATCGGCCCGAATGCCGATCGCGAACTGCTCGGAGGTTACAGCGGGCGCCCGAAATTTTACACCTCGTTGCTGGAAGGCATCCGCTCGAAGGTCGGCGACCGGGTGCAGGTGCCATATTGCGAAGGCTGCAAAATCACCGTGGGCGGCTCTTGGAACCAGGATCTGGTGACTCCCAGCCACCCGGAAGAAGACCGCAAACTCATCCAGGAGGCCGTCAAGGTCGCGCAGCAGGCAGACGTGGTAGTAGTGGCCATTGGCGGCAATGAACAAACGTCGCGCGAGGCCTGGTCGCGCATGCATATGGGCGACCGCACCAATCTCGACCTGGTCGGCCGGCAGCAGGAACTGGTCACGGCCATGCTTTCCACCGGCAAGCCCGTCATCGTATTCCTCTTTAACGGCAGCCCGCTTTCCACCCAATATTTGAACGAGAACGTGCCGGTCATTTTTGAATGCTGGTACCTCGGCCAGGAAACCGGCCACGCGGTCGCGGACGTATTATTCGGCGATTTCAATCCCGGCGGCAAGCTGCCCATGACCATCCCGCGTTCGGCGGGTCATTTGCCTGCCTTCTACAATTACAAGCCCTCCGCCCGCCGCGGCTATTTGTTCGATGATGTTTCGCCGCTCCATCCCTTCGGCTTTGGCCTGAGCTATACGACCTTTGCTTTTAAAAATCCACGTCTGGCAAAGAATAAAATCCGCCGGAACGAATCCACGCGATTGCAAATAGACGTCAAGAATACCGGCAAGCGCGCCGGCACCGAAGTCGTGCAAATGTATATCCGTGATTGCGTCAGTTCGGTAACCCGGCCGGTTAAAGAGTTGAAGGGTTTTGAGAAAATCTCCTTGCGGCCGGGCGAGTCCCGGACGGTCACGCTCGAGATCACACCGGAATCGCTGGCGTTTTACGATTTGCATATGAAATGCGTCGTGGAACCGGGTGAATTCGAAATCATGATCGGCAATTCCTCGCGGGACACCGATTTGCAGAAGGTGATTTTGACGGTGGAATAACCGGACTCATACAACCAACGACAGCTTAATATGTCCGACCAAAATCAAAAGCTCTCCTTCATCGAAAAGGCCGGTTACGCCGGTGGTGACGCCGCCGCGAATTTCGTCTTCATGACGATGGTCTGCTTTCAGGCTGCCTTCTATACCGATGTATTCGGCATCAAGGCCAGCACTGCGGGAACCATCATTCTGGTGGCGCGGTTGTGGGATGCATTCTTCGACCCCATCATGGGCATCCTGGCCGACCGGACCCAGACACGGTGGGGTAGATTTCGTCCGTGGGTGCTTTGGACGTCGATTCCCTGGGCGGTGATTATGGTCCTGGCCTACACAACGCCTGATTTCGCACAACCAGCCAAGATCGCCTACGCGTTCGTGACCAATATTCTGCTCATGACGCTTTACTCGGCCAATAACATGCCCTACTCGGCGCTTGGCGGGGTCATGACCGGAGACGTCATTGAGCGCGCAAGACTCAATTCTTACCGCTTTATCTCGGTCAACATCGCGCAGTTCCTCGTTGTCGGCCTGACGCTGCCTCTGGTGTTCAAGTTTGCCGGCCCCAACCACGACCGGCAACACGGCTGGCAAATGACAATGGGACTTTGGGCGGTTCTGTGCCTCATATTGTTCCTGATCACGTTCATCGTCTCCAAGGAGCGCATCCATCCCAAGCCCGAACAGAAAACCCCCCCGAAACAGGATTTTGCCGATCTGTTCAAAAACAATCCATGGCGGGTCATGTTTGTCCTGACCCTCATTCACTTCAGCATCCTGGCCCTCATGGGCAGCGCTCAATACAACTATTACCACTATTACGCCGACAAGGCCGCGTTCTTCGACTGGCTGCAAAAGCTTCACCTGACGGCGCCGGCCTTGGCGCCGGATGCGCCGGCACCCGGCGGTCTGCTGGAATGGCTGGGTTATATCGTGCACGGCGACCGGGCGAACCTCGCCAGTTCCAACGTGTCCGACGTTGGCTACAGCATGATGCAAATGATCGGAAAGGTCGTGACGATCATCGTTATTATTGGATCACCCTTCCTGTCCAAGATGTTTGGTAAAAAGGCCGTGGCCGTTGGTGGTTTCGCACTCACTGCACTGGGGTACGCGGCATTCTATGTACTCAGACCGACGGATATAACCGGCATGGCCATCCTGACCGTGATTACATCTTTCCTTTACGCACCGACAATTCCATTGCTTTGGGCGATGTTTGCCGATGTAGCGGATTATTCGGAATGGAAAAACGGCCGCCGCGCCACGGGAATCATTTTCGCCACAATTGGCTTCGCGTTGAAAGCGGGACTGAGCCTGGGCTCTGCCGCGTTCCTTTGGTTGATGGCCATGTACGGTTACAGCCCCAACGCGCCGCAGACACCCGAAACCTTGCAGGGCATTCGCATGTGTTCCAGCGTTTACCTTGGCATCTTGTTTGCCGTCTGTACCATCCTGTTGATGATCTACCCGATCACCAAACGCCTGACGATCCAGATCGCCGATGAACTGGCGGAACGCCGCAAAAAATTTGCCACCGGATGACAATGTTTATGAAAATTATGGCCGCCGTTGGAATCATGGGACTTTTTATGGCCACCGACGGGTTCGCCCAAACCACCCTCAAGGACGCCTTCAAAAAAGATTTTCTCGTCGGCGCGGCGCTCAATGAAGCTGAGTTCACCGGCCAGGACACCAATGCCGTCGCGTTCATCCGGGCGCAATTCAACGCCATCAGCCCGGAAAATGTTTTGAAATGGGAATCCATCCATCCCCAGCCGGACCAGTATGATTTTTCCGCAGCGGACCGTTATGTGGAGTTTGGCCAAAAGAATAAAATGTTCATCGTCGGCCACACCCTGGTCTGGCATAGCCAGACGCCAAAATGGGTCTTCCAGGATGACCGGGGAAACCCCGTCGGCCGCGATACGCTGCTCAAACGGATGCATGACCACATTTCCACTGTCGTCGGACGCTACCGGGGAAAAATCGGCGGTTGGGACGTGGTAAACGAGGCGCTGGACGAAGATGGCAAGCTTCGCGAATCACCGTGGAAGCGAATCATCGGCGAGGATTATTTGTTAAAGGCTTATCAATTCGCGCATGAGGCCGACCCGCAAGCCGAATTATATTACAATGATTATTCGCTGGAAAACGGACCGAAACGGGCGGGTGCGATTGCGTTGATCAAAAAACTTCAAACTCAGGGAGTTCATATCACTGGTATCGGTTTGCAGGGCCATTACAAAATGGACTGGCCGGAACCGCAGCAGGTGGACGAAACCATCGAAACCTTTTCCAAACTGGGCGTGAAAGTCATGATTACCGAACTGGATCTGGACGTGTTGCCGCCGGCAACGGGATCACAAGCTGCGGAAGTCTCCCTGAACTTTGCGTTGCGGGCCGAATTGAATCCCTACACCAATGGATTACCGGATTCGGTTCAACAAAAACTCACCCAACGTTATGCCGATTTATTCGCGGTGTTTGCCAAACATCATGACCGGGTCAGCCGCGTGACCTTTTGGGGCGTGACTGACCGGGACTCCTGGCTCAACAACTGGCCGGTCAAAAATCGTACGGCGTACCCGCTTCTGTTCAACCGGGATGGCCGGCCCAAACCGGCATTCACTGCTGTTATACAGACATCCCGTTTAAATTAAGTAAGATCCTCAGCACCAATGTGCTTGGAGCAACGATGCTCTGGGTTGCAAGACGGCTTGGAAAAGAAAGTTTCCTCCCGGCAGAAGAAATCAGGTTGATTTTATAGGATAAATCACACTTTCTATTCCGTGTCTAAAAATCCTACATGGCACTTGAAGTTGAGACATCCCCCGTGGCCCGATTCGATTTTTTTCAAATGATGCCCGGGGATTTTCTATGTCAGTGAAAGATTTTTGCTCGGCTGGCACAATGGATTGCTCAAGACGGGGCGCAGGTGTATTTTCCACTTTGGCTTTGGCACTGCGAGTGCTAACCTAACTGATACGCTGCGGTAGCAGCAGGCAATCAGTGAACAAAATGTAATCATTGTAACCCGCCTGTTGTCTTGTTCACGCCGCAGAGAACGAAAGAAAATAAATTATATGAAAAATACCAAAGCCCTCCACAAGGCAGGCTTCACATTGGTGGAAATCATGATTGTCGTGGCCATTATTGGTCTTTTGGCGGCAATTGCCATTCCTAACTTCGTGAAGGCCCGTGCCACTTCCCAAGCTAATGCTTGCATCAACAACCTGCGACAGATCGATGCCGCATCCCAGGAATGGGCGCTGGAACAGGGTAAAACCACCGGCACCACCATCACTTTGACTACGGACCTGACTCCGTACATCAAGTTGAATTCGAAGGGCAGCATTCCGCCCTGTCCGGCAGGTGGCTCTTATACCATCACCTCGGTGGGCGCATCCCCGAGTTGTTCGTTGAGCGCCACGGTTACCCCGTCTCACATTCTGCCGTAACCAATACGGTTTTGATTCAAAAGCCCGAAGCTTTAGCTTCGGGCTTTTTTTGCAAAAACGACCGTTTTTAGGCTAATTTTGACCCGGCGAATCGCCGGATTTTGGCACCGAGAGTGCTGACTAAGCAGGTAAGTTGTGGTTGCAACAGGCAATTCTGTGGGCAAAATCGTAATCATTGTAACCCGCCTGTTGATCGCTCACGCCGCAATAAACGGAAAGAAAAACAGCGTATGAAAAATACTAAGGTCCTCCGCAAGGCAGGCTTTACACTGGTGGAAATTATGATTGTCGTGGCCATTATCGGCCTCTTGGCGGCAATCGCCATTCCCAACTTCGTTAAGGCCCGCTCCACTTCCCAGGCCAATGCTTGCATTAATAACCTGCGGCAAATTGATTCCGCAGCGCAGCAATTCGCTTTGGAACAGCGCAAAACAACGGGTTCAACCATCACGTATCCCGATGACCTGACCCCGTACGTCAAATTGAATGCGAAAGGCAGCATTCCGCCCTGTCCGGCGGGAGGCAACTACGCCTGCAGCGCGGTCGGGACTCCGCCGAGTTGCGACTTGAGCGCCACGGTGACTCCGGCTCACATTCTGCCGTAACCAGTACGGTTTTGATTCAAAGGCCCGAGGCGAAATGCTTCGGGCCTTTTTTCTTTCTTGCCACCACGAAACCACCTACAAATCAGGCGATGCCCCGTCCGCGTGTCATCGGTTTGTTGCTCGCGCTTGCCACCCTGTTGGCTTACCTGCCGGCAACGCATGACCGTTTCATCAATTATGACGATGATGAATATGTCACTCAAAACCAAGTCGTCCAAAGAGGCCTGACCTGGGCGGGAGTCAAATGGGCCTTCACCACCTGGCACGCCAGTAACTGGCATCCGCTCACCTGGCTGTCACACATGACCGACTGCGAGTTGTTTCACTTGAATCCGGGCGGCCATCATTTTGTCAACGTCCTGTTTCATGCAGCGAATGCAACCTTGCTTTTCCTGTTGTTGCTGAGCTTGACGGATGCATTGTGGCCCAGCGCTTTCATTGCCGCCTTGTTTGCCTGGCATCCCTTACATGTCGAATCCGTTGCCTGGATTTCGGAACGCAAAGACGTCTTAAGCACCTTTTTCGCTTTGCTGGCGCTGCGGTCATACGTGCGATTCGCCAGGGAAAAACATCGACGCAGCTTCTGGCTGGCAGTGATTTTTTTTGCGCTGGGTTTGATGTCCAAACCCATGCTGGTCACCCTGCCCTGGGTAATGTTGTTGCTGGATTATTGGCCGTTGCAAAGGATCCCTGACCCGGAATTCAAAATCTGGAAGGTCAGGCGTTTCGTGCTCGAAAAATGGCCGTTTTTTTTGCTCGCCGCGCTCTCAGCCACAGTCACTTTTCTGGCCCAACGAAGTGAAGCCGTTGCCTCGCTGGCAAAAGTTCCGCTGACGTTGCGATTTGAAAACGCCATCGTGGCTTACGGGGCATATCTGGTGAAAACCATCTGGCCGGTGCGGCTGGCAGTGTTTTACCCGCTGGCCAAACACATTGCCTGGCAGCTCACGGCAACTGTGGCGGCGGTTTTACTCCTTGTCTCGGCGGCGGCCTGGCGGCGGCGCCGGCATAGCCCGTGGTTGCTGGTCGGCTGGCTTTGGTTTTTGGGGACGCTGGTGCCGGTGATTGGTCTGGTGCAGGTTGGCGATCAAGCCATGGCCGATCGTTATAGTTACTTTCCCCTCATTGGGATTTTTATCGCGATTACCTTCACCGTCGCAGAATGGATGAGCCGGGCTCAACTTCCAAAAATCGCGGGGGCGGCGGTTCCAGGCGTTTTGGTTCTTTCCGCGTGTCTGGCTCTCACGGAAAACCAATTGCGCTATTGGCGGGATAGCGAGGCGCTTTTTACCCATGCTCTGGCCGTCACCAAAGACAACGCACTTGCCCACCTCAATCTAGGCGTGGCGTTGGAAGAACAAGACAAACCGGAGGCGGCGTTGATTGAATATCAGAAGGCAGCACAGCTTGATCCGGACCGCCACGAAATGTACAACAACATCGGCAAATTGCTCATGGATGAGGGCAAACCTGAAGCGGCGTTGAATTATTGTCGCGAGTCGGTGCGATTGAACCCAAAATCGCAATTTTCTCACAACAATCTCGGCATCGTCCTGGCCGAGCTCGGTCAGTTTGATGAAGCCTTGGGCCAGTTTTCTGAAGCCGCACAACTGGATGCCCATTACGCGCCACCCCGTTTTCAGACGGGCCGGATTTTACTGAAGCAGGGACGCGACGCCGAAGCCATGCCCTATTTTTACGAGGCGTTGCGGATCGAGCCGGAGAACCTTCAAATGTTAACCTATATTTCCCGGGTGCTGGCGGCGGACGAAAACTCGCAAATTGGCAACGGCCCGGCCGCCCTGGCGCTCGCTACCAAAGCCAGCCAGCTGGCTGGCAAGGCGCAACCGGTGGCGCTGGATACGCTGGCCATGGCCTATGCGGCAACCGGGCATTTTGATGAAGCTGTGCAAACCGGGCAGGAAGCCGTCAACCTCGCCCGGACCGCCGGACAAAAAGACGATGCAGACATCATGCAACAACGACTGGAGCTTTACCGGAAACACCAGCCCTGGCGGGAATCTTTCCGGAAAAATTGAATTTTGTTGTCGCTGAACGGGTCTTTTATATTTTATGCGCATTAATTTGATTGTTCTTTCAGTATTACGAAATAGCCTTTGAAGACGAGCCGTCGTTATGAGCGTCATTCTTAAAACTGAAAAACTGCATGTCGCATTCACCAGCCATGAATTCCGACAGACTGCCAAAATTGCCCTCGGCAGCCTTGATTTGGAGGTAAATACCGGCGAAGTTTTTGGTTTTCTCGGACCGAACGGCGCAGGCAAAACCACCACCATCAATGTCCTGCTCGGTTTTGTCCCGCCTACCCGTGGAGCGGCCTATCTCTTCGGCATCGACGTGCGCCAACCGATTGCGCGCCAGCGTATCGGTTATCTGCCGGAAATGACGTATTATTATAAATTTCTCACCGCCGAGGAGCTGCTCCGGTTCTACGCAAAAATTTTTGGCCTCCCCCGGGCGGAAGCGGACAAACGGATCGACCAACTCCTCAAGCTGGTTGAACTGGAGCCGGCGCGTAAACGCCCCATCAAATCCTTTTCCAAGGGAATGCAACAGCGCGTCGGGCTGGCGCAGGCGCTGATCAATAATCCCGATCTGCTGATTCTCGATGAACCGACGAGCGGCCTGGATCCGCTGGGGCGCATGAAAGTCCGTGAAATCATTCAACGCCTGAAAAACGAGGGCAAAACCGTGTTCTTTTCGTCCCATGAACTGGGTGAAGTGGAAACCGTCTGCGACCGCGTTGCCATCATCAACCAGGGCGAACTCAAGGCGTCGGGACGCGTCAGCGATCTCGTTGCCCAGCATCAGGCCAATCTGGAAAAGGCTTTTCTCGACATCATCGGTTATCAACCGCAATCCACGTCATGAATACTATCTGGGCCTTGGCCGGTGTCGTCATCAAGGAACTGTATCGCCGCAAGGACTTTTATGTCCTGTTTGTCCTCACGGCGCTCATCACCCTGGCCGCCGGCATGGTCAATTTCTTTCACGACCCGAAAATTGTGCGCTACGTCAAAGACATCTGCATGTTGCTGATCTGGATCTCGGCGTTGCTCATCGCCATCATCACGTCGGCACGGCAGATCCCCGCCGAACGCGAAAGCCGCACCATCTTCCCCTTGCTGGCCAAACCCGTCACGCGCGGGCAATTCATCCTCGGAAAATTTCTCGGTTGCTGGCTGGCCTCCGGACTGGCGTTGCTCGTCTTCTATGTTTTCTTCGCCATCATCACCGGCTCCCGGGAACAACATTGGCCGTGGCTCACCTATCTTCAGGCCATCTGGCTGCAATGGGCCATGCTCGCCGTGGTCATCGCCCTGTCGCTATGCAGTTCCATTATTGCCGCCGCCCCTTCGTCCACCACCACAATTTGTTTCATCGTTGTGGCCGGCATTTTGCTGGTCGGTGGCCACTTGAACACGGTGGCGCTTCACCAGACGCAACCTCTGCAAGCCGTCTTTTATACGATTTACTTTTTGATCCCGCACCTGGAATGGTTCGATATCCGCGACATTGTGGTTTATGACTGGCGTTTGATCCCCTGGGGTGATCTCTTCCTGGCGACACTCTACGCGGCGGCCTACGCCGGCCTGTTCCTGCTGCTCACCTGGCTTGGCTTCCGGCGCAAAAGTCTGAACACGTGATGAAGGCCTCCCCGTATCTGGTTTTGGCGCTCTTGCTGGCGGTTTGCTTCACCCTGGCAACCGGCCTTCAGCCCCGCGCCACCACCTGGAGCAACCGCTCCAAATCGGACAACGTTTTCAGCGTCTTGTTTGGCGACGGACGACGGCTGTTCGCCAATCAATTCTTCACCATGGCGGACGTTTATTTTCACAGCGGTTATTATCCGTCCATTTTTGACCTGCGCGATCAGGGCACGAAGGAAATTGTAGCCGAAAGCCACGGCCACACCGACAGCCCTGAAGATGAAAAAAAGGAGGATTTTCTCGGCCAACCGAAGGATTGGATTGACCGGTTTGGCCGCCATTTTCGCATTGCCGAACACACGCACCTGGCACACAGCAATGAACGTGAAATCCTCCCCTGGTTGCGGCTGGCGGCGGACATGGACCCGCAAAAAATCGAAACCTACACCGTTGGCGCTTACTTCATGCGCGAGCATCTCAACCAGCCGCGGGAAGCCGAAGCCTTTTTGCGCGAGGGATTGCGGAACAATCCGGACAGCTACGAGATTCTGTTCGAGCTGGGCCGCCTCTTTTACGAGAACGATCATGATACCAGCCACACGCGGAATCTCTGGCAGCTTGCCCTGTACAAATGGTTGAAACTGGATCCCGAAGCTGCAAAGGAGAACAAGCTCGCCTTCGAGGAAATTACCGTGAACCTGGCCAATCTGGAACGGGATGCCGGCAACTATCCGGATGCCATTCGCTGGCTCCAGGCTGCTCAAAAAGTCTCGCCCGCACCCGGCGCGCTGCAACAGCAGATTGACGCGATTAACGCAAAAATGGCGCCCCCGACCAACGCACCGGCCCCTCCGCTCCATTGATTGCGCGATTGCGCTTGGTTTTCTCCGCCCCAGTTTGTTTTAATGGCCGCCATGAAAGCCCGGCAGGCCAAAATCACGCGTAATACCAGGGAAACCCGCATCGCCGTCACCCTCAACCTCGACGGCCGGGGAAAATCCTCGGTCAAAACGGGTATTCCGTTCTTCGACCACATGCTGACGCTTTTCGCCAAGCACGCGACGATGGATCTCCGGTTGCGCTGCCGCGGGGACCTGGAAGTGGACGCTCATCATACGGTCGAAGATTGCGGCATCGCGCTCGGCCAGGTGTTTGTGCAGGCGCTGGGCGACAAACGCGGCATCCGCCGTTACGGTACGGGCTTTCATCCGAAGAATCCGTTCACCGGCGAGGCCTATGTGCCCATGGATGAATGTCTCGCACGTTGCGTCATTGATTTTGGCGGACGGCCACACCTCGTCTGGCGCGGGTTGAATGAGTTTTCCCAAAAATGCGTTGCCCGGTCCGAAAAACTTCAGGACTCGTCGAGCGCTTTCCGTTTCGGACTGGCGCGCGAATTTTTCCAGGGTTTCGTGAACGAAGCCCGCTGCAACCTGCATCTGGAACTGCTCTATGGCGATGAGCCACATCACATCGTCGAGGCGCTGTTCAAGGCCTTTGCCCGCGCCGCCGACGCCGCCTGCCGGCATGACCCGCGCATTGCTGGTCAATTGCCGAGCACCAAGGGCAAACTGTGAAACAAACCAAAATTCCAGTAAACACCATAAAACTTGTGACATTGTTGGGTTTTGCTTTGGCCAATGGATGCGCTGGCCAGCCACGCCCTTCGCAAGCTGAAATTTTCATTGAACGTTCCGGAAACAACGGCGACATAAATATTTACCCCTGCACAGTCAAAATAAATTCCGGGCAAACGGCAGTCATGGCCGGCGGCGAAGACACCTTGTTCATTGTGAAGCCAGGAACATATTACTTCACAGTCGGTTCCTCGAACCCGTATCCCACAACGACAAAAAACTCGGATTGGATCTGTGGCCCGTTTGAAATCACAGTCACAAATTCACAGGTCATGAGAATCATCGTGACGCCGAAAAGCAACGGCTCAGCCTACACCGGAGGTTGGGAACTGCGGCAACTGGAATAAAAACGCCCCGCAGTTTCCCGCGGGGCGTTTTGGGCTTTGCGCCTTTGGATTATTTCAGGAACCGACGCTGGCCAGCTCCTCGTTGTTTTCCACGTTCACAATCTTGAACTGTTCGGCGTGCATGCCGGTGTCGGCCCGGAAGGACAGCTTGCCGAAGTAGCGCTTCTCCATCTCGATGAGATGTTTCTCGTCCTCGGTGCGCAGCCGTTCCAGCACCGTCGGATGCACCACGATGCGAAGCTGGAAATCCGATTCGTCGCGCTCACGCTTTTTCAGGATTTCCTGCAGCTTGCGCTGGATTTCCACGCTCATGGTCACGACACTCTTCACCTTGCCGCGGCCCTTGCAATACGGACAATCATCATACACCGCCGACCGCACGCTTTCGGTGTGCCGCTGGCGCGTCATTTCCATCAGGCCGAGCTGCGAGATAGGCAGGATGTGCGTCTTGGCCTTGTCGCGACGCAGGCCTTCCTTGACGCGCTGATAGACCTGCTGCTGGTCCCGGCGCGATTTCATGTCGATGAAATCGAGCACGATCAACCCGCCCATATTGCGTAGCCGGAGTTGGCGGCAGATTTCCTCGGCCGCCTCGAGATTCACCTTCAAAATGGTGGATTCCTGGTCGCGGCTGCCCTTGTGCCGGCCCGTGTTCACGTCAATCGCCACCAGCGCCTCCGTTTCGTCAATGACGATGTAGCCGCCGCTGCGCAGATGCACCTGGCGCGAAAACGCGTTCTCCAGCTGCTTGCTGATGTTGAACCGGTCAAAAATCGCCTGCGCCTCGGCGTAGTGCTTCACCTTGCTGGCCGCGCGCTTGGAAATTTTGCTGACCATGTCGCGCATCCGGTCGTGGGCCTTTTGATTATCCACCACGATGCGCTCGACGTCCTCGGTCAAAAAGTCGCGCACGGTGCGTTCAATCAAATCCGGCTCCTGGAACACGCATGTCGCCGACAGCTGTTTCTTCATACGCTCCTGCACGCCGCTCCATTCCTCGAGCAGCAGCGCCAGGTCCCGCACAAAATACCGTTTCTGCTGGCCTTCGCCCGCGGTGCGCATGATGACGCCCATGCCGTCGGGAATGGCCAGTTCGCGCAGGATTTTTTTCAATCGCTTGCGTTCCTCCGGGTTTTCGATCTTGCGTGAAATGCCGGATTGGTCCGAGTTGGGCAGCAACACCAGGTACCGCCCCGGCAACACCAGGTTGGTCGTGATGCGCGGGCCTTTGGTGCCAATCGGACCCTTCGTCACCTGCACGATGATTTCGCTGCCCGGCGGATACAGGCGCGGAATGTCCTTCTGCGTGATCTTGGGTCGATCGCGTTTGCGACCTTCGCGCTCGACAATTTCCACGCCGCTGTCGAACTGGTTCGGCACGATGTCCCAGTAATGCAGAAAGGCGTTTTTCTCGAAGCCGATGTCTACGAACGCGGCCTTGAGGCCGTCTTCGAGGTTGCGCACCTTGCCCTTGAAAATACTGCCGACGAGCCGCTCTTCTGTGGTGCGTTCGATGTTGAATTCCTCCAGCCGGCCATCTTCCAGCACCGCCACCCGCGTTTCCAGCGTCTCGGCGTTGATGACGACTTCCTTGTGGATTTTCTTCTCCGGCCGGATGAGCCGCTGGACCTTCCGCACCAGATTGGTCGCCGCGACCTTGATGCTGTCCAGAATGCCCCTGGGTTGTTCGGCCACGGGCACCGGGGCAAAGGGTTTTTCCTCCTGCACCTGGGCCGGCGTTTCGAGTTTGGGCTCGCGGAATTCCTTTTTGGCCGCGCCGGCATCCGGCATTTCGTGTTCCACCGCTCCCTGGGGCGGCAGGCCGGCGGCAATGTTTTCGGCGCGTTCAATTTCGTGCGTGTGCCGTTTTTCGAACACGTGTTCGTTGCCGCCCTGCTCGCTGACCACGTCGGCGCGGGCCTGGATGGCCTCACGGTCGGTTTTTTGCGGATTGGGGCCGAGCCCGCCCTTGGGGCGGAATCGCATCCCGCGGCGTCGCCGCGAAAAATTCTTATCACTCATAATCAATATCCTTTTTCAATATCCTTTTCGATGGATGTATACGTTTTGCATCAAGCCCATGGCGATCAACGAGCCGAGCACTGAAGACCCGCCGTAGGAAAGCAGCGGCAGTGGGACGCCCGTCACGGGCATGATGCGAATGTTCATGCCGATGTTGATGAACACGTGGCTGAAGATGAGCGTCACCACGCCCACCGCCACAAGTTTGCCCAGGCGGTCGCGCGCCTGGCCGGCGATCCTCAATCCGGTGAAGAGAACCACCGCATACAGCGCGATCACGATCACGCTGCCGACAAATCCTTCCTCCTCGGCAATCACGGAGAAAATGAAGTCGTTGTGAGCCACCGCTCGTGGCAAATATCCGAGGGCGTTCTGGGTGCCCTGTCGCCACCCTTTGCCCGCCAGCCCGCCCGAGCCAACGGAAATCAGCGCCTGCCGGACGTTGTATTCATCGTCCAGTTGCTTTTGCCGCATGACCTGCAGATCCTGCGGTTTGGCGTTCGGCGAAGCGAAACGTGTGTAATCCCGTCCAAAATAAACGAGCAGCCGGTCGCGCTGATATTCCTGCATGGAAATCTGCCACCGGCCGGGCGGCAGGAACAGAACATCCACCAAAAACAGCACCGCCAGCAAACCCACCGCCCCGATCAATTGCAGCAGATATTGTTTGGGCGTGCCGGCAACAAACATCATCACCAGCCCCGTGGGCAATAAAACCAGCGCCGACCCCAGATCCGGTTCCTTCAAAATCAACGCGAAGGGCAGGAGCAGAAGCCCGATGCCCTTCCAGAAAGTCACCGGCTGCCGCAATTCATCCTCCGGCCGGCTCAGGAAATGCGCCGCCGCCAGGATGAAGGCCAGCTTGGCGAATTCGCTTGGCTGAAATTGGAAAAATCCCAGGTCAATCCAACGACGCGCGCCAAAGCGCATCGAGCCGACATGTGGAATCATCACCGCGACCAGGCAGAAAATCATCGCCCAATACACCACGAACGACCACCGCGCCAACGTATGATAGTCCAGCAGGCACAGCACCGTGCCCGCGCCGATGCCGAGCGCATACCAGACAATCTGATGGAACCAGGTCTGGCTGTACCAGGGCTTGAGCGCTTCCGACGCGTTCACCATGGTGGCGCTGTAAACGAACATGGTGCCCAAAAGCATCAGCCCGCCCAACACCACCAGCTGCAGCCGGTCGATCTTCACGTGCGGTTCGTTGATGGGGGTGGTGATCATTTTAATTTACCATCGCCCCGGATCGCACCGCCGCCACCGGTGAGTCCGGTTTCTCGCTTTTTAAAATCGCGTCGTAAATGTCATGTGCAATCGGCGCACAGACCAGGCCGCCGGAACCGCGGTTTTCCGACTGTACCATAACCACGACGGCGTAACGCGGATTTTCATAAGGGGCGAACGATGCGAACCAATAATCCCACCGGATCAATTGGCCTTGCTCGTTCTTGATCTGTGCCGTGCCGGTCTTGCCGCAAACGCGCAACCCGGGTACCGGCGCGGCGCGGCCCGTCCCTTCCGGGTCCTCGGTTTCAGCCAGCATCGCGTCGTGCAGGATTTTATAGCTGCGGGGATGCAAACCCAGAGTATCGCGCTCCATCCTGGAAGGAAAAACGGTCGGGGCCTCGCCGCTGGCCGGGTTTTGCGGCTCGATGCGTTCGACAAAACGCGGCCATAAGACCTTTCCGCCGTTGGCGATGGCCGAATACACGACCGCAATTTGCATTGGTGTTACGGAAACTTCGCCCTGGCCAAAGCAAATATTCGCCGAATCGCCATCGTGCCAGTCGGGGTTTCTGATCCGTTCCAATGTCGGGAAATTTCCCTTGGCATCCTGACGGGTTGGCAAACCTTCCCGCTGACCCAAATGAAATTTTTCACCGAGCCGGACGATTTTCTCGATGCCGGTGCGCAAACCGTTGAAAATAAAATAGGCATTGCTGGATTGTACGATGGCGCGCTTGAGATTGTAAGAACCCGGCGGCACGGTGTCCTTGATTTTTCTGGCGCCAACATAGACGCAACCGTGCCCTGGCTCCATCGGATCCGGTTGCACCTGATAAATCTCATCCGGATTCAATCCATTTTCCAATGCCGCGAGAGCGACAATGGGTTTAAAAATCGAACCCGGTATGTAGTTTTCATACGTAGCCCGGTTGATTTGCGGACGCAACTTGGGATCGCTCAAACGCACGGGGTCGTTGGCCGCATAATCCGGGTTGATCGACGGCGATGAAACCAGGGCCAGCACGTCGCCGGTGCGCACATCCATCACCACCACCGCCGCGCGCGCATTCGCGCCCTGATGGTTGGTGAGCGAACGTTCCGCCGCCTGCTGAATGTCGAGATCAATCGTCAGCACCACATTGTCGCCTGGCTCCGGCTTGCTCCAGACGTTTTTCGTCTGACTGTAGCCCAGATTGTTGACGAGCACAGCCTCTTCACCCGGATGGCCGCGCAATTGTGCGTCGAACCCGGCCTCGACACCGACCTGGCCACGATAATCCGGGAGATAGTAATTAAACGGGTTGGCATCCTCGCCTTCTTTGGAGCTGTCATCGCGCAGCACATAACCCAGCAAATGTGCCGCCAGTGTGCCGTAGGGATAGGTCCGGACGGGCTGCAGATCCAGTTCCACCCCCAGGCCGCCGGTGTATTGCTCCTCGAAACGCGCGATTTGCGTGTCGTTCAGATCCGGCACTATGGGATACGGCAGCGCCAGCTTCGTGTCATAATGCCGGTTGAATTTCAACGGCTCAAGGGGCAGCGGCTGGCCGATTTCCCGGCCAACCTGCGCCATGATGGTTCCGGCGACGTCGAGGCGCGCCTGTTCGCGCAGCCGCTTTAATTCCTCCGGCTTCAATTGGAACGATTTTAATTCCGCCTTCGTGAGCGAACGGCCCAGTTTTTTCTCCGCGCTGGCAATGTTCTGTTTCTGCCACACCCGCACTGATTTCAATGCATTGGTGTAAGCCTGGTAGAATGGCTGGCGTAAATCATCGAAGTAAAGGCTCAGGCTGTACTGCGGACGGTTTTCGGCCAGCACCCGGCCTTCGCGGTCGAGGATTTTTCCGCGTACCGCCGGAACCCGGACTGTGCGATACGATTGCGTCTCCATATGACTTTCGTATTTGCGCGCCGAAACGACCTGTACCCACCACAGGCCCGAAAGCAACAGCAACAGGCCGCCCGCGAGCAAAATCGCCAGCAGGCGCAGTTGCGGGTCGTTCTTCTTCAGTTCGTCGAAAATCAGCATCGCTTTATAAGCGTCCGCGCCGGATTTCCCGGTCGGGACGAAAACTGGTTTCCGTCCTCGGCTGGTAGCCGAGCGCATGGTGGCAACGGTCGAACAATGCGAACATCAGCGGCGTCGCCGCCGCGCCGCCCGCCGTCATCACGATCCATTGCCAGAGCGAACCCCAGCCGAGGAGCGGCGTTTTGCCGCCGCTCAGCAACAGCAAAACCGACAACGCCGGGACGACGGCACTGGCGACGGTGCCCAGCACGAGCTGGGCGAATGACATCTCGCGCAAAATCAGGTCCCGCCGCAGGTAAATCAGGAAACCCACGACGGAGAGGGGCAGGATGGTGATGCCGAGCGGGTTGGCCGATAGCGTGTCGAACCATAAGCCGCCCAGCACGGCGAGCAGCGAGACCGTGGCCAGGTCCGCATTCAAGGCCGCATACACCATCAGCACCGGCAGCAAATCCACCTGGGCGCCGAGCCAGTAGCGCAGAAGCGGGAATACCGCCTCGGCAAACACCGCGAGAAACGCGGCGGCCAGAATCAGGATGGTTTGCAGGATGTTCATCAATTGGGCTGGGGATTAAGAATCACCCAGACTTGATCGAGCGCACCGAGATTGACCGAGAGTTTAACTCGCGCCTCGGTGTAAAGGCCGAATTCAACCGGACGCGAATCAACCACCTGGCCGATGGGAATCCCCCGGGGGAAAACACCGCCGAGACCGCTGGTGAAGACGTTCTGGCCGGATTTCAAATTCGCACTGCCGGAAAGATAGGTCAAATCCAGAAGTGACGCGCCCAACGGGCCGCTGGCGCTGATGATGCCCATGTCGCGCCCCGGATTATCAACAATCGCCGAGACACGGCAGTTCGGGTCGCCAATCAAGACCACTTGCGAGCGGGTGTATCCCACGGCGGAAACCCGCCCGACCAGTCCATCGGCGGTCAGCACCGGCAGGTTGGTTTGGATGCCATCCCGGCTGCCGAGGTTGATTTGCACGGTCTGCCACCAGTTGGCCGGGTCGCGCGTGACGACATTGGCGAGCTTGAGTTTCCAGGGCGCCTGCTGCTGCCAGCCGAGCAGCGAGTGAAGCTGGTCGTTTTCCCGCGCGAGGGCGGCGGCTTGCAGAGCTTGAACTTGAAACTGCTGGTTTTCCCGGGTAAGCCGGTCAATTTGACGCAGTAATTCGCGCCGGGGCAGGACACTGTCAGCCAGATTGGCCGGCAATTGCTCCGCGGTGTTGGCCAGCCCGAACAGCGGCAAAAATAAACTGCCCAGGGCGAGCTTGACGTGGCCGGTCACGCGCGGCGGCAGGCTGAGAATCAGCAGTGCCACCAGCGTCACCGCGCCAAGCGCGAGATATTGTTTTTTTCTAAACATCCTGCAACCGCTCCGACCCGCGGGTCGGGGTGTGCAGGTGAACGCAGGGGCGGGAAATCAATATTTGGCGTTAGTCGCGACCCGCTTGAGGAATTCGATTTCCTGCAAGACGCGGCCGGTGCCTTCGGCGACCGCACTCATGGGGTCGTCGGCCAGATGGACCGGCAGGCCGGTCTCCTCCGCTACCAGCCGGTCGATGCCGCGCAACAGCGAGCCGCCGCCGGCCATGACCAGGCCGCGATCCACAAGATCGGCGGCGAGTTCGGGCGGACAGCGTTCCAGCGTGAGGCGGATGGACTCCAAAATGCTCGATAGCGGTTCTTGCAACGCTTCGCGAACTTCCTCGGAACGGATGGTCAGGGTCTTGGGCAGGCCGGAACCCAGGTCGCGGCCTTTGACATCCATGGTCAATTCCTGTTCCAACGGAAATGCGGAGCCGATGCGTATCTTGATTTCTTCCGCGGTACGTTCACCTATCATCATGTTGTAGGCCCGTTTCATGTGCGCAGTGATCGTTTCGTCAAATTCGTCCCCGCCCACCCGCAGGCTGCGGCTGAAGACGATACCGGCAAGGGAGATGATTGCGATTTCGCAAGTTCCGCCGCCGATGTCCACGATCATGTTGCCCGCCGGCTCATGCACCGGCAAACCGACACCGATGGCCGAAGCCATCGGTTGTTCAATCAAATATACCTCCCGCGCGCCCGCGTGGGTGGCGGAATCCTTGACGGCCCGTTTTTCCACTTCCGTAATGCCCGAAGGCACTGCCACCACCACCCGTGGGGCAATCAATTTACGATGATGGACCTTCTGGATGAAGTGGCGGAGCATGGCCTCGGTGATTTCGAAGTCGGCGATCACGCCGTCTTTCATGGGTCGAATGGCCACGATATTGCCGGGCGTGCGGCCCAGCATCCGTTTGGCTTCATCACCGACTGCCAGCACGTTGGTCGTGCCCGCCTGAATTGCTACAACCGAAGGTTCGCGAAGGACGATTCCGCGGTCCCGCACGTAGACGAGGGAGTTGGCAGTACCTAAGTCTATTCCAATGTCATTGGAAAACAGGCTTTTGAATTGCGCAAACATGAATAGTACCTAACGGCGCGTATTTAATCCGGTGCACCCGGAAAGGTCAAGCAGTGAATAAGGTGGTGCCAGAGGAGGGAATTGAACCCCCGACCAAAGGCTTATGAGTCCTCTGCTCTACCCCTGAGCTACTCTGGCACCCGACTGCGAAATCAGGCTGATCCGTTTTTTTGCAACCCTCCGCAAAACCAGCGGAGGCTGCTCCGTCGCCCGGGCTGCTCTGCAGCCGAAACCACATGATATTCCACAAACCATCCCCGCGCTGTCAAATCTGAACCGCACAATCGGCCAGCGGAAATCGATGTCATACTTTCACTCCAGAAGATACGCCAGCGCTATTTCCCGATGCAAAACCGGTTGAAATCGGGCCGGGCAGATCATCCCGCCGCTTTTCGGCCCGAACCACCGGCGGGAACCCGTCAGGGCGCGGATACCAGCCGGACCCCTTGTGTTCCCGTACGGTACTCACGCCCGTCGGACGTCTTGACACTGGCATAGAACGGATGCCGTCCGGCCCACAGGTTTGTTCCTGCCACCGGGAAAATCGCGGTGGATTGATTGGTGACGGTGCCCAACGCACCGCCAGTGCTGTACAAAGTGATCAGGCTTACCGTGTTGGTGTTGGCAGCCACTTGAATATGGTAAGTGCCTTGTACCGGGGCTGGATTCGCCAGGTCGAGCAGTGTCAGGGTCGCGCTCAAGGAACTGTTCTGGATCTGGACGGGCACGGTTGCCTGGGTTTCCGTTCGCACATCACTGCCTTCGTAAGCCACGGCCGTCAGTTCGTGATAACCGTCAGCCAGGAGCGTCGTGTCCAGGGGGAAGGTCAGCGCCAGGCTGGATGCGCCGGCGGTGACATAAAGATGGTTCCGCGGCTGGAGGTCAGACAGGTTTTGCATGAGGGTTCCTTGCGGGGTTGACATAATAACCTTATATGCCGCCGGGAAGATTTGCACTGCGGCGGCCCCGTATCCGGGACTCCGGGCGTACAGATTGAAGGTGACTGCACCCGAGCTTAACACGTAATCGTCGACCAGAACGCCATCACTCCCCTGCAAGCTGGGATTCGTGTTGATCGCGGCAATCAACTGGCTGACCAGCGCAGGCGAATTGTCGCCCGACTGGTTGGTGACAGTCACGACCACGACCTGTCCATTGGTTTTGGTAAAGGTGAACTGAATCCAGGCGTTGGTGGCGGGCGTATTGCTGATCACCGTATATCCCTGCAAGCCGAACGCTTGCGAGGCCAGCAAAGTGGGTTGGCTGGCGCTCAAATAAGTCGAAAGACTGTTGCCGCTGCCCATCGCACTTGCGGTGGCAGTCTGGATTTCGCCGAGGGCAAAGTTGGTTGCCAATGTTGTCACCTGCCCCTGGTTAGTCGAGACCCCAACCAGATACGGCCGCACGGTATTGCTGACCTGGATCAGCGTGAGGTTTGTCGCCACGTTCAGGACCGTGAAGCCGGGGGGTGCCGGAAGCACGCACGCCGCCCGGTAATACCGGCCCGAATTCGTGGCGTAAGCGTCAATAAAATCCATCGCCCCGCCGGGCTGGTTGGTGAAAACAGAGGCCCAATAAACCAGATCGGTGGAAACTTGAACGGCCCAGGGTTGCCCGGGCGTGCTGTCCACGTGCATCTGGAACGTCCCCGGACCGGCGATCCTCGGCGCCGACAATCGGGGAGGTTGGTCCGGCACCGGCCAGGTCATGCGATAAAAACGCCGGGGATAGTTCGTGGAATCATCATCGGTAAAATGCAGCAGTCCCGGTATGTCATTCGTGAAAATGGGTTGCCAGTCCGATAAATTGGTCGAAGCCAGAATGACGTACGCCAAGGTGCCGGGAATGCCGACCTCCATCCGGTAAACCCCGTCTTTATCGGGCCGGACGGGCGTCATCTGTGGAGGATAGGAATCCGGCAGGTAGTTGACGTTGTAGGAAAGGCCGGGAGTATTCGCCGGGGTGGTGTCGGCAACGTAGAAAGGGACCGCCATGGAGTTTTTGGCGATGGATTGGAGCTCGATGCGGTCGCCATGAGCCAGGGCCTTCACCAGGGTGGCATTGGTTACGGCATTGATCCGGGAGGCCAGCCCGGCGGCCACCGTGCTCAAGGTTGAATTGGTGGGGACGGTGTAAAAAATCGGGTAGCCATTCAGGGTGACAGTTAACCGATTGCCGGCACACGGAGCCAGGTTGGTCAGCGTGCTGAAATACACGCCATCCACGAACAAATCAATTTGCTGCAGGGGACGGTCCCCGGACGAGGAATTGAAATTCAGGGAAAGATTTGTCGAGCCGCTCAGCACAGCGTTGGGGAGGTTGGTGTCCCATTGTCCATAACCCGACTGGGCAAAGGGCGCCGCCAGCGGCTCGGCCACCGTGAGCCCAAGGTAGGGCACGTTGATGCTTTGATAATAGCTCTCGGCCAGGCTGAAGCCGCGGGCCTGGTAAAAGTAAACCTGAGGATTGGGAAATTTCTGCGTATCGTTGGCGGGTTCCGCCACGGTGCCATAGCTGCCCGTCGCCCCGCCATTGATAAATGCCAGCAGATTGGTCTGGCTGTTGCTCCCGAAAATAATGCCCCCAAAGGAAGTCAGACTATCCGCAATCGCACCGGGAACGAACATGCCCTGCGGGACACTGAATTGCGCCAAACCCGTTTGATACCCCAGACTGCCGCCCGGCCACCCAACCAAATCACTGTTGTGGCGCAGAATCGAGGCAAGGCCCAGAATATTCACGTTGAAAATGGCGTTGTCGAAATATGCGTACCTGAGGTTGCGATAAGGGTCTGAACTCTTTGCCAAAACCACCGGTGGTTGGGGAAAAGTCCCGTCGCTGGCGACGCCACGGTCCACCAACCGCTCCGCCTGGGCAACCGAATCACCCGTGATCATCGTGGCCAGGAAGGAGTAGCCGGGGGCGCCTACCGGGGAAGTCTGGCGGAAAACCGCCTCGCTGGCAGCGTAACTGTTGGTGAGCCCAACAGGATCGCTGCCGTTTCCCAGGCGCAGACCGTAAAACAAGGCCGCGGTTGTGCTGTTAAGCGTGGGACCATAACTGGTTTGGAAAGGAATATCCATCGAAAGGACAACGTAATCCACCTGGTTCGTCAGCCGTCGGGCTCCCAGCATATTCAACAGAGGCACCACCAGATTGGTTTGAAAATCATTGCTGGTCCAGAGGGCATTGCCGCCCGACCAGTTGATGAATAAAACGTTTTGAGGCGGCACCTGCCGTTGTTGGCAGTAGTAATTGCCCAATTCGCACGAGTTGGAACTGGTCTGGTTGACAACCACGACCGTGTTCAGTCCGCTGCCGCCAGCGTACAGCTTCCCGACCAAGGCACAGCCCGTCAAAACCATTCCCAGCACTCGACGCTGAAAACTGCCGTCCATAAATTAAAACAGTTCCGACGGACAGTACGCTCCTGCCGCCAGGAGCAAGCCTTGACTGCCGAATTCCTGTCAATGCCAACAAAACAAAACTAAAGGCCGGTCAGTGACCGGCCCTGGTCTGCCATTCTGAGTCCGACGAAATTACACCTCACGCCAATTTGCGGCGGCGTGCCAAACCCAGCGCGCCAACGCCCAAGGCAATGATCGCCATGGTTGATGGCTCGGGAACAACTTGTATCGACAAGCTTTTGTCTTTGGTCAGATCAAACTCACCACCATTGGCGGCAAGGGCTGCGGTCCATTGGAATGCCCACGTCACATTGCCCGGCCCCGCGGTTAAATTGTTATTCAGCATCAGCGCGGGTGTGCCACTGAATTCAGCCAGGGTCTGACCGGAGAGTGCTGCCTCGGCGGCGAAGGCATTCGGGTTGGCGACTGCCTCCTGAATGGCGGTCGAACCATTGGATTGGCGGACGGCATTAAAATCTCCGGAACTGCCGAAAATTTGAACGCTATCATTGGCAGCCCCCAACAGATTAAAATTGGAGTATTGGTAAAAGTTCAGATTCAAAACGCTCCCGGAATGGTTTACTGCCATTATCTGCTCCGTCATGTCGGCATTTCCCGAATTGATGCCGCCGCCGATAAGCGTGTAGATAATTTCGACACTCAATTGACTGTTCTGGTAAATGGCATCCAGCGTGTTGCCGTTAGCGACATAAAAGAGCCCGCCAATCGTGTTGATCGGTTGGGCCAGGCCGTTGTCGGTCCGGTACCAAAACCATTGCTGGTTCAATTGATTTTGACCGTTCACAGTCCAATTGTTCATGCCGGCACTGCTCCCCAGATCAATGGTTGCCGTGGATCCCGCGCTGTTCAGGTTAACTATTTGCGCGCTGCCCGGAACCGGCGAAAGCATCAGGCCAGACAAAACCAACCCGGCGCCAAGGGAGGCAGCCTGCTTACGGGAAAAGACACCTGCTTGATGGATACTCATAGATATTTTTTGTTTTTGTCGTTGGTTCAAATTATTAAAAATTCATGCCCGACTGGAACGGCCATCACGCTGACCGACCAACCGACGCCGGCAGCGCAAGGCCAGGGCGAAAATTCCTGATACCGCCAGCGCCATGGATGAAGGCTCGGGCACCGTCTGTATTTCGCTGATTGTGATGGAACTTCCCGGGGCCAGGGTCGCGTCCCATTCATAAGCAAAATCCACGTTGCCCGGCCCGGCCGTGAGCGTATTATTCAGGGTCACGGGATTGATGCCGCCCAGGCCAAACTGCACTCCATCGAACAAACCCGCCTGTACTTCCGACTGCGCTGATCCTCCTCCGGTGACTCCGGTGATCAACCCGATCAGGGTTCTGCCGAACGCGTCCGTCTGAACCACCTGGTATTGCTGCCCGGAACCATTGCTGGAAAATTGCACGTTCTGGCCTCCGGCAATCCCCCCCAAATTAAAATCCGAGAATTGATAGAAATGGAAAACCTGGGTGGTGGCCGAGACGTTATTGATCGTCAGGGTTTGCGCCAACGTGGCCTTGCCGGAACCGACCGGCGAACTCTGAAGCGAATACAGGGTTCCAACACCAATGGTCGAATTGGCATACGTCGTGTTCAGAGCCACGGTGGTATTTGAAATGTTGGTGGTGATCGACGGCGCGGAGGGGGCACCAATCGAAAAAATCGAAGCGGTCGGACCGGATCCGATGCTGTAGTAAAACGATTGCAGGCTCAACTGGTTCACCCCGTCAACCGCCCATTGCGTAATGCCACCGGTAAGGTCGATTTGCATGGAGGTATCCCGGGCACCAATGGTGTAGACCGTCGCCTCGCTTTGAACGACGGTCCCGGCCAGCAAAATCGCGATAAGAGCTTTTTGATATAACCACATCCGACGGGCGAGCGGTTCTCTCAAAAACGTCATGGTTCCCCGTTCGTTTTGGAGTGATTTTATCGTTTTCATGAGCATGCTCGGTTCGTTTCTTCTCTTCCTTGTCGTTGTTGTTAACCGTTTCTGATTCGGCTTTTTGCGGGGGCCTTTTTTGCATCCAGTTTCCGCGCCATGACCCGGGCGACAAAAACTGAAAAGAGCGCCAGCACGTAAATTCCACACCAAAAGACCATCATCGGACTGATTGTGCTTGTTGGCATACGCATGATTTACGGCTGGCTCGCCTTGGTTACCTGGCTGATTTCTACTGGTCGAGGGGGTTGAATCCTCACCGGGTTCTGATTGCTCTGATGATTGCGGGGGTTCAGCTTGAATCCCGGCTGCAAGCCGGATTCGGGACAAGGAAATTGATGCAATTTGATCACAGGCTATAAGGTCAACAGTAAAACCCTCAGGCGGCCGAAGAATCCGGAGGGAGTTCCTTCGCGATCCGCCCGGGCCGGTTTCTGATGCCTGGATTTCGCTTTTTTACTGACGGGTTCGCCCAAATTGGTCGTTACCTGCACGCAACGATCATCCCATAATTCAATCATTCGCTGGTCTTTTACGTTGGTCACCTCGAGGTCCGGCAGCCCGCAACTGACCAGCCATTTTTTGATGGCGACAACCTGTCGCGGCGAGGAGGCACGCGCCGTGAAAATTTTTACGGTATGTCCCTCGGCAATCCACCGCTTCACGCGCATTAACATGGGCTCAATGGGGCTGCCGATTTCGTCCCAGCGTGCACTGCCCAGGTCGCGGGCCAGTGTCCCGTCCAAATCAACCCCGATCCATGGGGAACCACCATATTGGGTCTGGGTGTTGTCCGTGAATTTCTGGCCGCATTTTCTACAGACCGCGCCGAACCGCCCGTCCTCCAGCCAGAAGGGCTTCAAAACCTCGCCACAACAAGCCATCTCGCGACCGTGCATCACACCAGCATCAATCTCGTTTTGATTGAAATCTGGCGCCCAACGCGCAGTCCGCCCGACCACTTCAGCTTTAATCATGGCTTCCATACAACTCCGTCATCCACACCAAGCCGCTCTTTTTATGTCCTTAAGCCGCACCTGTTTCGTTAAAAAAATGCGGGCTTTTGGGTCTACTCTTTTACTTCCTCCTTTATCAATTGCCGACGACGTATTTACAAATTTTTCATATTCACAACGAGGCCTTACTTGCTCACCTCCGGAATGAAGTTGTTCACCGACATGTGAGATATCCACAAATTATTACAAACTTGGAAAGTTATTCACAATTTGCGCAAGTTATTCACAATATGTAATGATTTATTGACAAAAGTGTCATGAAAATCTACACTGCCGTCGTTCTCCGGTGAAAAGTGATCGAGTCCGTCCGGAGAGAAGTGAATTAAAGGTGCTGCCACCAGAAGGTAGGCTTTAGAGAACGTTGTTGTAGCACTGTCTGTCCAGGTTCGTATTTGGACTTGCAGGCAAGGGTTGCGACCAAGCAGGCGAAACGAATAGCAGTAGGATTTGTGAAGCTTATGGCTGAAAATGTCGCCATCCAACCGGCAAATAATTTGTCCCGGGAACACGCCAACACTGGCTTGGCCCGTTTATCGCATGGCAGTTTGACGAATCTGGCCTGCAAATGTTCACCCAAGGATAACGTCGATTTCCTGATCAAGGAGGACCGGATCGTTTGTGCCTTTTGCGGCCGGGAGGTTTTGTGTCTGCCGCCCCTGGTCGGAGTTTATAAGGCCACTTGCGCCTGCTGCAACACCCCATCGGTCAAATCCACCTTCGTCCTGGATTCACGGGGCCTCTACATCTGCACCTGGTGCGGCCGGACAAAGTAACCGCCCCGGGGCCGCCGCGCTTCACGCCCGACGGCGAACCAGTTCGAAATTGCAAAGCCGTAACTCCGGGTTGCCCAGAGTGTCCCGCACCAGCTTTTGTTCCGCATCGAAGGAAATCAGCAGGTGATCGGGTTTGAAATTGAGGTCCTCAAAACCGCAATGCGCCAGCCGGCGCGTGATCATCTGTGCCAGTTCCGTCAAGGTCTGCTCGGAAATCAATTTGCCGGTGAAGGCGCGCTTGGCGTTGAAGGCCTGGTAGAATTTCCCGTCCTGAGCCGCCAGCAGTTCGTCCGGTCCGTTCCAAAAACCCCAGATGGTGATGTAGTCGTATTCCTTGCGGGCGACCGGTTCGCCGTCGGGCGTGTGAAAATCCGCCAGGCTGGCGTAACGCCGCTCATCGGACACCGGGCGGGCGGAACCCCGCGGCCGGCCGGTCATGTAAATCGCGCGCGGATAAACCGTCCGCACTCCTTGGCGACCCATTTCAAGGGCAAAGGCAAATTCCTCGAAGGGACTGTTGAAGCCGTGGGCCTGCGCCGGCTCCTGGTGCGCCCCGGGATGGTTCAACCAGGGCGAGTCGCCCATGCGCGAGACCTTCCACACCAGGTTGATGCTGTCCTTGGTGCGCGTGTAAAAAAACTGGTTGCGGGAGGACAGCTTCTTCTTCGGCGTGCGGCGCCAGCGTTCCGGCAGGAAATAATTGAACAGGTCCGGGTCCTTGCCCGCCACCCAGAGCAGCCCCCCGGTGCTCTCGGCGCGACCGAAAATATAGTCCACCCCCAGCACATTCGTCGCGCGCAGATGCGCCGGCAGCGGTTTGGCGGTGTCCAGGTCGAACCGGCGGGCCATGTGCTTGAGGTAAAGCCGGCGGTTGGCGCTCCGCACCGCCTGCTCGTGCTCGGGCGTCCGTTCGAGCAGTTCGTAATCCACCAGCGCATAGGCAAACTGGTCGTTGTGGTCCCGCAACAACAGCCGGTCCGGTTGCGGACGCAAAATGATGTGCGCCGGCTTCATGTCCACCACCCGGTAACCTTTTTGCCACAGCTCGTGCGTGACCAGGCTGGTCACCCGGGCAAGAAATTCCGCCTGCGCCCCGCCTTCAAACCCGAACTGCTCCGCCGTCTCCACCGCGTCCAGCCCCTTGATCCAGCCGAACAATACCACGTACTGCCGCAGAATATCCAGCTCCACCCCGGGATGACGGGTCACTTTCGCACGAATCTTATCCTCGGACCGGCCCGTCTGCCAGAGTTGCAATCGTTCGCTCGGCACATAGATCGCCAACGGACGCTGCGTGCGGATGCGGATGGCCGGTGGGCCAGCCTCACCGCGGCGCAACTCCATGAGCAGGGAAAATTCCTCGAAGGGACTGTTGAATTCCGCATGGATGAACTTGTTGACCGTGAGCGTGTCGAAGGGCACCACCTCCCCCACCCGCGACCATTTGACAACCAGATGCAGCACCCGGCCGTCTACCGGTCGCGTCGGCACCTTGTAAACCATGCTCGTGCCCTCCAACCGCTCGCGCTTGGCCTCAAACCACTCGCGCGCATACCAGTTCTTCGGCAGCAGGCTTTTCCAGAACGGCAGCCCGAATCGGGTAAGATAAAGGTCGCCGCCATCGTTCGTCTTCAAGCGGAAATAATCCACTCCCAGCAACGTCATGGCACTGCATGGCAGGGGCAAATCCGCCGGTAATATCGGCGGCGGCTGGCTGAAAACGGATGCCGTCGAGGCGGAAACCTTTGATGCCGTGGTAGACATGGAAAATGCCGGGAATCGATTTTTCTTCGATCACAACATCCGCCGCCGTCATCGGGGCGTCTCACCGGATTTTGGCGCATGCTTGACCTCGTTTGCCGCCGGACCGGTACCCACTGGAATCGCCGCAAGAATCGGGTGGCTGGCCGGCCCCGGCATGGCATGCTGGGGCCATGAACGATTATGAACGCATCGCCCGAGTCATCCGCTACCTGGACGAACATCACACCGAACAACCGGATCTGGCGGACCTGGCGGCCGGCGTGGGACTGAACCGGTTCCATTTTCACCGCCTGTTTTCGACCTGGGCCGGCGTGACCCCCAAGGATTTTCTCCAATGCCTCACGCTCGCCCATGCCCGGGAATTGCTCCGCCAGGGCGAAAGCATCATGGACACGGCATTTGCGGCCGGACTGTCCGGACCGGGACGGCTGCACGATTTATGCGTCAATCTGGAAAGCGCGTCGCCCGGCGAAATAAAATCCGGCGGCACACCCTGGACCATCACCGCCGGGTTCGCCGAAAGTCCGTTCGGAACCTGTCTGGTGGCCGAAAGTCCACGGGGCATCTGCCATTTGTCTTTTGTCGAAACCGGGAAAACCGGCGCCGCCTGGGCGCAACTTCGGCAAGACTGGCCGAACGCTCGGTGGCAACGAAAGGATCCCGTCGCAGCCAGTCTTGTCCAACGGATATTTTCGCGCCCGACCGGACAAAATCCGCGTCCGCCGTTGCGGGCCTTCGTGCAAGGCACGGCCTTCCAGGTGCGAGTCTGGCGCGCACTCCTGCAAATCCCCGCCGGCCAGCTCACCTCCTATGGCCGGCTGGCGGAAGCGGTGGGCCATGCCGCCGCCGCCCGCGCCGTCGGAACGGCCGTGGGGCAAAATCCCATCGCCGGCCTCATCCCATGCCACCGGGTCATCCGCGATACCGGTGTGATGGGAAATTACCGCTGGGGCCGGGTACGCAAGCGCGCCCTCGTGGCCTGGGAAACGGTAACGTAATCCTGCCCGCAAATGATGCAAATGGACTTTCACCCCGCGCCGGATCACCGGCCATTCGCGGCTCCGCGTCAATTCAACATCAGCCGCGCGCCGGATTCCTCCGGCACGATCTCCAGCCGCAATTTCTCCGTGTCGCGCAACACCACCATCGGCGAACGCACACCCACCCGCACCCCGGTAAGCAGCTTGTGCAGGTCGTCAATGCCCGCGATCAGCTGCCCGTCATACTCCACAATCAGGTCGCCCTCGCGCAAACCGGCCCGGCCCGCCGGGCTGCCCGGTTCAACCTTGATCACCAGCAGGCCGGTCTCCGCCGGCAATTGATGATATCGTATCAGCCGCCGGTGGATTTGTGCCGTTTGCCCACCCACCCCGATGTAGCTGCGGCGGATGACGCCGTCCTTGATGAGCCAGCCGGCAATGTATTTCGCGGTGTTGATGGCGATGGCAAAACAAAGCCCCTGCGCCGGCAGAATCACTGCCGTGTTCACCCCGATGACCTCTCCCTGTGAATTGGCAAGTGGTCCGCCCGAGTTGCCCGGATTCAACGCCGCATCGGTCTGGATGATGTTGTCCATGAGCCGGCCCGAACTGGCGCGAAACGATCGCCCCAGCGCGCTCACGACGCCCGCCGTCACCGTATATTGAAACCCGTAGGGGTTGCCGATGGCGATGGCGAGCTGGCCCACACGCAACCGGTTGGAATCACCCAGTCGCGCCGGTTTGAGATCCGGCGCATAAATGCGGATGACCGCCAGATCCGTTTCCGGGTCCGAACCCACCAGCCGCGCATCCGGCCGCCGGCCATCGGCCAGCGTGACTTCAATCCGGTCCGCGCCATGGACAACGTGGCTGTTGGTGAGGGCGAACCCGTCCGGCGTGACGATGAAACCCGACCCGCTGCCGCCCCCCTCGTGACCATTGCGGCCGCGGCTCTTGTGCACGTCGATCTTTATGACCGATGGACTGACGGTTTCCGCCGTGCTGACGACGGCATCTGAATAAGCGTCGAACAACAACGCGTCCGCTCCCGGCGCTCCCGGCGCGTCCGGCCCGTCGTTCAATATCCCGGCTTCATCCGTCACCGGCCGCACGTTAAAATCTTTTTCTGCCTCTCTCATGTCCTGCCGCTCCTTCGGGCGGTGGGTAACATGTAATCCCATTTGCGAATCTGTCAAACCGCAGCCGGGTTCCGTGCTGGGCGACCGGAAACGGACCGGTGATATTTCCCGTTTCCGGCCTTTGGCCGCGTTAGGCCTTCGGGACTTTTTCGATGACGTGCATGCGGATGCGCTTGCATTTCTGGCAACGGCCGAAGGTGTAGGTTCGTCCCGCGGCCTTGAGACGGATGCCGTATTTGCCCCACGGCTCGGTGACGTCGCATTTCAAGCAGCGAATCTGCCAGCCCGGCGCGAGCTTTTCCGGAGTCATCAACTTTTTTGCCGCTTTCTTTCGGGTCGAATCATTTGAGCTCATACCGCAATACTTCTGCCCCTTTCCTCACCCGCTGGCGAGTTTTTTCCCGTCGCCAAATGCCCAGCTTCAGCGCCGGGAAAATTTGATTGCCTGGCACGCTTCCCAAATGGTCACCGCCATCCCGACCTTCAAGGCCGGAATCAATAACCCGGTCGCCGGTTCATTCCCGGCTGGCTGGACTTGGTTTTCCCGCCCGGCCGGTTTGAACCGGTCGATCGAACCCTCGCCCCGTCACGCCCGGCCGCAACAGCGGCCGGCAACTTTAGTCACTTCTGGGCGACAATCACCTGTTGGTTCATGCCGTTTAAGGAGCAGCTGTATACTCCCTTGGGGGTCGATGCCGTCCAACTGACCGTTTTGCCCTGCTGGCTGATATTGGAGACATTGACCTGATTCGGTTTGACTCCATTGACGTGACTGGCCGTCAAAACGGCGAGGCTGGACTCTGATTTGTTGCAGCTGCTGCCCATCACAAGGAGCGCTGTCGTTGCCACTACGAGTAGTTTTTTCATGGTCGTTTTTTGGTTCGGGTTTGTCCTGATGCGCCTGGACTTTTTCCTGACCATTCGAAATTAAATAATTCTATGAATCGATGCAACTAATTCCAGCGCTCCAGCGGCGGGGTGCTCCTTCCGTGCGGTCAGGGGCGTTCGGGAGGGTTTCCAGCCCCGGCGAGTTCGTCGTCTGATATCTCCCGGAGCACACGCCAGCCGCTGTGGGTGTTCGTCACGAGCAGGTTGATCCGGTCGAACGTTCCGTCCGGCAATCGGCGCAGTTCCGTCACCGCCACCATGCCGCGGAGGTAAACCTGACGGTCGATGAAAAAACTTTCCACGCCCTTGAAATCCGGCCAGGCCTCGGCGGTTTCCTTCCGGAATTGCCGTTCCAGAAGCACGGCGTTCCGTTTCCGCAACTCCGCGTTGCGCGCCAGGTTCGGGTCCGCATCCAACAGCGCCAGTATCCCCTCGATCAAAAAATTCTTGCACGCGCAGGCGGATTCAATGCTCTGCCGGCGATAGGCGTCCTCCAGGCAGAGGATGGCGCCTTCCGGCGTCGTGAAATCCATTTCGGCCGGCGGCAGCGCGCGCAACTGCTCCAGCGTCAGCTCCGGTTGTACGTTCTTCAACATGGGTGGGGTCAATCTTGTTCTTTATTCCCGGGCACGCGAGTTTTTTTGGTGCGCTTCCGGCCGGCGGCCGACCGGACCAGCCGCCGCAGTCAGCCCTTGAGTTCGTCGTCCGACACCAGGTTGAGC
>Ga0265338_10001319_pt1 | contig 40629 bp, 51 predicted proteins | sample 42126metaG_FD_193579 | JGI IMG/M metagenome (GOLD analysis project Ga0265338, IMG submission 193579) | Rhizosphere microbial communities from Carex aquatilis grown in University of Washington, Seatle, WA, United States - 4-21-26 metaG | ecosystem: Host-associated > Plants > Roots > Rhizosphere... | reverse complement strand
GGGATGCTGTTCCCGCCGTAACCGCGAGAAATGATTGAAAAGGGTTCCCAAACAGGCTGAAAAGGGTACCCAGCGCCGGCAGGACGATAGGGTTGCAGCAGCCCAGCAGCCGGACTGCAGGCACCCGGCAATACCATCAAAGCGCCACCTCGAATGCGGCCGCAGCCGCTAATTGCTGTACCCCGATGGTCAGCTTAAACAGACTCGTGCCACCAGGCACAAAAGAAGGGTGTTGGAGGATCGTCAAATCGGCCAGGGGAATGATGAAAAAATCTGCCCCAACCAAGTGAGTCGCAATCATTGTTCCAAAGCGGCCGCGTATAACCTGAAGAGCGAACGCGCCAGGACCGATCAAGGTGGCGGCTGCAATGGAAAGGATTTCATCGCCGACAAATAAAAGGGTAGCGTTCACCAAGGCATCGAAGTCAAACAGCTCCGGCAAAATCAGATCAACGCCGTCCAATTGGATCTGCGGTCCATCAACGAGGGGAACCGGGTTAGTGGCATATTTCGGGATTGGATTTGCAATCGGAAGCAGCGGGGAATCTGACTTCAAATCGCTGGTCAGTTTACCATGAAATGCGAAGCGGCGGACGGCGCCGAGATGGAAATAACTTTCCGGGGCAGTCCCTTGAAAGGCAAAGTTGCGACCCAGCCAAACTGCCGCGCCCATTTCGCGACAATGATTTCGCCGCACCAAGGCGGCCAGTGATAAATTGCCGCCGGGCGCGAGCGTCGCCGGCAATTTGATGAGACGCTCAAAATTCATAGAGCCCCATTGAGATAACTGCGATCAGCCGAGTATTCGATTTCCATTAGCGGCTGCGCTGACTTTGAAAAACGCCGGCGCGTTACACGGAAAACGCCGTTCGCGCGTGCGCAAGTTGGATTGGTGAAGGCATTGCGGAAGACAGTGCCAGGCGCTGCAGCCGCCCAAAGTGCCGGCGTAAATAACAACGTTTGCTTGCCAGTTTGCTGGGGCAACGCGGCGGTCGGCCCATAGGCGGCAATGAGTTTTAAAGCAACGTCGCGGCGCGTGATCCAGTCCAAATTCAAGGTCTGCGGTTGGCCCACATTTTGGGTGGCGGCCAGCGTTCCGAAATCCTGCCACTCCACGTAATCGTTATTGTAATTCGCGTCCCGATTCGGAAACGTGAGTCGCGTATAGGTGAAGGCCGTGCTCCAGTCGGTCCCGGTCGGCGTCGGCAACCCGGCCAGGTTGGCGTCAGTAAAGGTTAACAGGGCGCTGTAATCCGCCGGCGGACGCACTGGAAGCCCATACAACAGCCCGGCACCGTTCAAGAGGGGCAGCATGTCAACGGCCTGGCACAATTGCTGGATAAACGAGAGCGCTGAATCCTGGCGAGTCAACAATGGGCTGACTCCCAATCCTTCGTTGTAAAATTGCTCTGCCGCATCGTTCATTCCGGCCATATAGAAATCAGCGTCCACCAGATCCAAGCCGGCCAATGGCTTCGTCAGTAGATCGTAAAAGACGCAGGCCGGGTTCGCCTCGTCGGAGATATTTGCCCATGCGGGATTGGCGAGCCAAGCCGGCGTCGGAACCCGGCTGAAAATCGCCTCCGCGTTCTGGAAGTTGTATTGGTTTAATCCCAAGAAAAACTGATGAAGGATGAGATTGGTGATGCCACGGTACGGCGGATGATTTGCGCCACTGATCGCCAGATACGGGTCGACATTCGCTGTCTGGGTACCCCAGTTAATGCCCAGCAAACCATAATCCGGGACGGTGACAATCAGTCCATCCTCCGCGCCGCGATAAACTGGATCGAGTGTAATGAAACACTGGATGGGTCCCGTTGCGGTCTCAGCCGAAAGCGAAGAACCGGGAATGGTATAAGTGAATTCGGTTGGGCTGGTCACCGTGAATGTGAAGATGCCGTTGAATTCAGGTTGGTCAGCTCCGGAGACCACGCCGGTCTGACCGGTGGTTACCCCGTGGGGATTGGCCGTCTGGAAGGTGGCCAGATTGGAAGCCTGGCTTAAGACAATCGGGATCAAAGGCGTGTTTTGAGTATAGACCGGATCGCCGTTTAAATAAAAATCGTGGAACCCATCAGCGGGTCCATGGCAAAACGCAACGCCGCAACCGGCGTAGTAATTGGTGCCCCGACCGCCTCCGCCCTTCCCCGAATCCTTGCCACCGCCACCCACAGCCATTGCGACCTGGTCGAAGGCGTCGGAAAGAAACGTGCCCGCGAACCGTCGTTTGCCGGCCAGATAAAAAAGTGGCGCGCCTTGTTCATTCGTGGCGGCATTGGCGGTACTCAACCCCAGATTCTTCTGGGGCGGCGTGGGCAGGTTTTTGGTTCCGGAAAGAAAGCTCATGCGGCGCCCTTCATGAGCCGGTACGCCGCCACAATATGGCGGGTGTAGAATGATTCGCTCAGGTTGGAAACAATGACAAACCGGCCACGTTGAGCGAAGACATGCACGAATTCTTTACCGTTGATGACCATGCCAACGTGGTGGCCGACCTGCGCCAGGTTGAAACAGAGTATATCGCCGGCGAGATACGGCGCCTCCACGGGCGCAAAATCCGGGTGGTTGGCGAACCAGCCGATCACCTTGGAAGTCTTTAAGTGGCTCCCTTCATCGAGCGTATAATCACCGGGCACAAATTCCGCGATGGCGCCGAGCTTGAGATAAATACCGGCCGCCAGATGGACACAGTCCACGCCGGCACCCTTCACCATCGCCTTCGGGGCGAACGGCGTGCCCATCCAGCTCTGCGCTTCAGTTTGAAGGGCGAGGATTTTTTCCAGTGTATTAAAGTAAGGTTGTTGCATGGTCATTTACCTCCCTGCGACACGGGGTTGGCGTTGATGCCCTTCAGGGTCGGATTACGCGGCGGCACAAAGGGCAGTCCAAAAAAGTGCTGATAATTATTCTTGGCGATGCAAGTGCTGGGTTGATGATCGCAGCCATCCGTCACTTCTGCCTGCGCGCCTGGTTGCGTCTTTTGGAGCGCCAGATTCAAAGTGAGCGTCAATTGTTGTGTGCCCGCATTCCACGTCGAGGCGAGAATGGTGCGCGCCTCGTAATTGAGCCCGAGCCCGGATTCAAAAAGGCCCTGGGCAAAAAAGTTTAACGCCTGAAACTTGGCAGCCAGGGCGGGAAAAGCGAACGAGCATACGATGGTCATTGGCGGGCCGGCATTGATGGCCACAATGTTCACCGTCGTCTGCTCGTTCGCTCGGCCGATCTTGCACGTCTTCGGATCGCAGTAAATATTGCCACAGGTCAGTCCCTTGAGGGCGCGCAGGATTTTGCGTTTCAGATATGCCAGGCGCGACTCGCAGGTCGGCGTCAATTTCGATCCCCCATCCTCCACGCTCACCACGCGCCCGCTAAACATTAGTGTTTGCACGTCCGGCGCCGTATAATCCACACAGAAAATCTCACAGTAAAGGATGCCACTGAATGGGACCGGCAGGAATAGCGATAGTGGCGACGTCGCATCAGGTTTCGCCGTCAGCTTCAAAGGCGTGGACGTGCCATCGTGCGCGTCCTCCAGGTCGGAAAAATCAACCGGGAAATTGGCATAGATGCGGCCCGCGCTGGCCACCGGGGAGGCGAATGATGTGTAATACCAGTGGGTATTGACCGGCGCTGCGCCCCAAAAATGAAACAGGAAAATGGGCCGCAACCCCACCAACGGCACCGCGTATTCCAGGGGCAGCTCAATCAATGTGATGTTCCGGATTTGATAACCCTCCGCGACAAATTTGGAGGGCTGCTTGTCGCCGGCGAACCGGACGAACTGCAGTTTTTGTATCGACGTTCCGGCGTCCGGTATCTGAGGTAACGGTGCCGTCAGGGTGACCGTCTCGGTGGCGCCAGCCGGCACCACGGATTGGATTTGTGCCGCTGCCTGCGTCCCATCATGGAAAGTGAAAAAGAGGGTGGTATCAGGCCGATCCTGCCAAAAGGTGCTCAATCCCTCCGCCGCAATGCTAAAGACGCTCGTGGATGCGCCGGCCGTTATTTGGGCGGCAGCGAGCGGCATGGGCAGCCAGAATCCTTTCAGTGGCCCAACCTGGCCGGCCACGAACGCTTTGAAAGCGACGATGTCGGACGGCGTGGGCAGCTCCACGCTGAGTTGCCATTGATTGACTGTCCAGCTCTGGGTGGGTGTGAAATATTCCTGGCCGTAGCCCACGTCCTCCGGTCGGAGCTCGAACTGTATGCCGCGACTGATGGCGTCGCGCCAGTTCGGCGTGAACGGAAAGACTGGTTGACCCAGGTAATTCATCAGTGGGTGAAAATGAAATAATAGTTGTGCCAATTACCGTCAAGCGCACCAAACGCCAAGATGCAATTTGTGGTGGTACGAGCGGTAACAAATGGCCTCGAAGAAAGCGTCAAAGACATGTTCGGAAAACCACCCGTTAAATTCGTCGTCGCTACTTCAACTCCGTCCCAAAACCCCTGCACAATGTAGTTCGTATCGGCAAAGGGAATCGTGAACTGTACAGTCATACTTGGGTAGCCTTGATAACCAGGTGGTGGGGAACTGAAATTGTATGGTGAGTTCGTGGTTATATCAAAGCACCCAAACGCGAAAGAATTCGTATGTGAGAATGAAGTCGAGCCACCACCCGGAGTCATGCAATTACCCTCAATATATGCACGCTGCTGCGTGATGGTGACGATGTACTGCGCATTCGATTGTGCGGAAACCGAATTCAGATACATGGCGTTCACGTAGTAAAAAATGGTGTCAATCAACTCCCAATAGTTCGCCTGGTTGGGGATCGCTCCGGTGACGAAATAGGATTTTAAAATCATCTGCCATTGCGGTACCGTCTCGCTTGCGGGGGCAATGGCGGCGAGCGCGTTCGTGAAGAAGGAGCTGACGTTGTTGCTGGCGTAGGGCATGTTCGTCCACGGCACCAGGATGAACATCGTCGCGTTCGTTGGTTGCAGTCCCAGGCCGGCTGGACCATTGGTGGGAATGCTCACAACATAATTGTTGCCTGGCGGCGTGTTGGTGATCAGGCTGAACACGTTACCGGCACCACTGTTAGTCCAGTAAAAGAGCGTGAACGACGCCTGCAGGTCGTTGGAAAGGGCGTAACCTGAAGCCAGGGCTGAAGGCTGAAAGCTGAAGGCTGAAATCAGAACTGCCAGGATGAGTGCGATTTTCGTTTTCATAATTGATTCGTTTTCCCGACGATTTGTTGACCAACGCCCGGAACCAGCGGCGGCGTGATGCCAATCTGCGCGCTGCGCGGGTTGACCTGTTGTTTGACTGTGAGTTTTACCGGCGTATGCCAGTTGGTCAGGACGGTTTGCTTTTCCGTTGAGATTTTGCCGAAGAGCAGCGGCCGCACTATTTTTCTAACCCACCCGTAATTGAGCGCGCCCGCGCCGAATTGCAGGGTGTTGCCGGCAACGACCGTCACCGGCAGCACATCGTAAACCGTGTCATCGGCGCCCACGATGATCGCGTAATCGCCAGCGGCCCACGGCCAGGGATTGACCGCGTCCTGGATACCGACAGCATTGGCACCGGCATTGACCGGTGCAGCCAGCGCGCTGCCCATGCCAAAGTAAGGAATGCAGGCCAACCCGGATTTGAGCGCCTGGTCCAGCCGTGCATCGAGGCGGCAGCGCTCCTGCAGCGATTGTGCGGTGATGATAAAGGTCAGGGATTCCAGCGGGAGATCGCGAAGGCCCGCGCGCTGTTCATTGCCCAGGACACCGGTGCCAATCCCGCTCTGCCAATCCTCCACATTGTCCGGCTGGGTGGACCAGTCGGCCGGGTGCGGGAAAAGGGTGTAACCGTTGATGGCAATCATGTCTGGATGCCCGCCTGCGTTTTTATGCCCGGATCGCTGAGATGGGTGACGAAGATTTTTTTCGCCGTCGAACTTTTCATTTTCTCGTAAAGCTGCTGGTCGTTGTAAACGACGAAGTGATCCACCTTGACGTCCGGCGAAGAGGCGCCGCCGCCGCCGCCCGGCGCAACTGCCTGGTTCGCGGACCACTGGCCCTTTGGATAAAATGTGCCCGCGTTATGCGGTACGAAAATCTCGTCCTGCGCGCCCCGGCCAATGTGATAGACCTGGCCCGGCTCGCCCGGTCCACCGGAATCGCGCGACATCAGCCCGGCGCCGGCCGCGATGATGGCGCCGGCAGCCGCAATCGCCAGGACCGGTCCTACAATTGGAATATCCGCCATGGCGTCCATGGCCATGATTGCGGCCTTGATCAGATAAGGAATCGCCTCAGCCAGGATGGTGGCCACCCGGATCGCTGATTGGGCAATCGTCATGGAGGTTTGAAGAATTTCCCCGGCGACGTGTGCGGCCGTCCGCAAAGCAACCTGGCCGATGTGGAAAAGCGTTTCGGCCACGCGCACCGCGCCACGCTCAACCGACCCCTGGGCGGTCACGGCCGTCTGCGCCTGTTCCCCGGCCGTGTGAATGGCCACCTTGAACACGTTGTGCGCGATCCATTGCGCCGCCTGCATCGCCAGGCTCGTAGCCTCGTCGGCCGCCATCTTGGCCACCGACCGAGCGAAATCCTCAGCCATCCCCAAGCTGATGCTCTGCCAGAATTGCCTGAACGAAGTGCCCTTGATCATCATGTCACTCAGCGCCTTGTCCAGGCTCGTATCAAGCTGCGCAAACGGGGACGTGATGACATTGGCGGCGTTCTCCTGTGGGCTGCCCAGGCGCCCCTGGATTTGTGTCCACTGATCCTGCACGTTGCCACCAACACTCATGCTGCGCTGGCCGGCCGGGATTTGATTTTGTAAGACTGCGATCTGTTTCTTGAGCTCCTCGATTTCCTTTTCGTAGGTCGCTCTAACTTGATCATCACCCGTGGTGGCCACGCGCTGCTGGATGATGGCCAGGCGCTGCTGATCCAGTTGTAGCAACTGTTGTTTGAGCACCAGTTCCTCCTGTTCCTTTTGCAACCGCGTCAGGAGTTGGTCAGACTGGATCGCCGCGATCTGCGCCTCGATGTCTGCGCGACGGTTTTCCTGGTCGGCCTGGGATTTACGCACCCCTTCCTCCTCCATCGCATTTCGCCCGGCATAGAAATCCTGCTGCGCCTTGGCAACAGCTTCGTTGTATTGCTGCTCACTGATGGCGCCAGTCCGGTAGAAAATCTCCGCCAACTGCGTGCGCTCGGCGTATTCCTCCTGGTAGTATTCCTCGCGCTTTTTGCCGGCCGCTTCCGCCTCGGTGGTGATTTGTGTCTCCAGGTCAGTGTTGGCCTTCGTGAATGCCTGGGCAGCCCGTTCTTTCAGTTTGTTCTGCGCCTCCGCATTACTTTTATTCTGCTTCTGATCAATCGCGTCCAGACGGGCCAGATGGCCGTTGTCAAGCGTCTGCTGATCCTGGTCGAGCTGCTGGGTGATGGCGGCCAGTTGTTGCTGGTCGGTGATGCCAGCGCGGCGTTGGGCGGCCACCTCCTTGAAATGGGCTAGTTCCTTGCCGTAACGTTCATCCTCCTGGGACCGCTCTTTGTCGAACGCGCCCATCTGTTCCTGCGAGGACGTCCTCATCAGATCGTCCAATTCCTTTTGCGCGGCTATGCGCGCCAGGGCGATCTTCTGCTGCGCGGCATCGAGCTTGGCATCGTCCCCAGTCCCCCCGAATGCCTGCCGTTGAAGATAGGCGTCTTTGTCCTTCTGCAAGGCGGGCTCGTTTTGAATCACCATCCCGGAGCGATTGCGGAAACTGGCTTCAGTGGTCAGGTCCCCGGTGAATATTTTATCCTTACCGCCATCCGGATCTTTTGAATAATAGGGTGAACCTGGTTTCATTCCCGCTGGCGTTCGCGGGTAATAAAGCGGCGTTTCACCGCTGGCCATCTTCCGCAATTGCTCGGCCTTTTCCGGAGACAGAAAACCCGTTTGCGCCGCATCAGAAATGTTCTTTAAAAGGTCGGGCAGCTTTTCCAGCGCGCCGGCCAGGTCTTCCGTCCGCTTTTTGGCGGTGATCTCGCTGTTGGAAAATGCGTCCCAGGCGACCACCACACCCGCCAGCACCAGGCCGATGCCGGCGATAATCGGGACGAGCTCGCCCAAAGATAATTTGCTCAACAATGCGGTGCCGCGCAGGGCGCGCATGCCTTCGGTGAGTCCCATCACCCCATAGGTAAGTTGGGGGAAATGCGTACCACCCAGGAGCAACGCCGTGCTCTGCAATCCCATGAAACCTTCGCGCGTCAGCATCGAGGTTTCGCGCAACTGACGCAGAGCCAGGTTGGGCGCGGCCGCGGCACCTGCCACCCCGCCGATGTCGGCGCCGGCCGACACCGCGAACTGCCGGATGGCGGCCGCCGCCTCGGCCGTCTGCGCTGTGATGACAATTTTTACCGGCTCACTCATCGGTCAGTTCCATTTCCCTTCGCATGTTGGCCTGCCAGTCGCCGTAATCGCCGGTGTCGGAATAACCCGCCCGGATGCCCCGGACGATCTGCAGGATGTTGGTGGCCATCCGGGCCCGGCCGGCGCGGGCCAATGCATCGAGCTGTTCCCAGCTCATGGCCATCGCCTCGGCGCGCGAGCAGCCCGCGTCGATTACGCAGCTCTCGATCCAGCAAGCGAGATGGATCGCTTTCCGGCCTCGATGATCTTTTCCAGCGGCACGCCCAGCTTGACCAGTCGTTCGATCTCCTCCTGGCCCGCTTTTAACTGCCGGGAGGCAAAGTCGAAAAAACCGAGCTCATTCACCTCCCGTGCCACCTTGTAAAGCTCCCCGTAACTCTCCGGTGCCACAGTGTTGATCCATTCCGGCGGCTGGCCGCAGATCAGGGCGACCAGGGCGCGTTCGTTGGTGAACAGACCGATGGCCTTGTCCCATTCGCCCGTCGGCAGTTGCCGGACCTTGATTTCCACGATGCTGTTGTCGGCCATCGTCACGTTGACGAGCAGGCCGCCGTTTAGTCGGATGGTTTTGTGATCCATAAGTTTTATGCGTGTTGGTGGGTGACAGTAGCGCGGCGCCGGGCCGTCGCCCGCTTCCATTTGGCCCGGAGCTGGCATTGGCCAGTGCAGAATTTTTTCCACGGGTACGTGGTGCGGAATCTTTTCCTGCCGCCGCCGGAGCCATTGGTGCAGTGCTCATTGGCGCACACACGCCAGGCGCTGACCCGATAAAGTTTTTGGCGGTCCCAGTAGCGGCGGATGCGCTCGGCGTTGCGGTGCTGGTCCGTGCAAAATCTCTTGTCGGGGCGAACCGTCTCAAACGGCTTGCCGCAAAGCCGGAAACCACAACAGCGCAACGAAGTGCCACGATTGATCCGCTGCATTTGCGGCATCCTGGAAAATAAATGCGGGCGCAGGTGCTGTTCAAAACGGCGTTTAATTTCCGACCATAGCGCATTGAGCGCCGTCGCCTCCGTTTCCGAGTCACCGGCTGCCCTGGGCTGGACACGGATGATCCGGTCCCGGTAGGCCACAAAAGCATCGTGCAGAATCTCCTCCAGGATGAAGCTGTTATCGGTCCAAAAGTTTCGCGTGCTGTAATCCAGCCCGAGCTGCGCCAGCAGGGTGCCGATGGCCGCGTCCACGCGATAATGGCGCACACGCCGACCGGAGCGTTGGAGGGCGGCGGTCATGATAGGTGCCTCGGTAATTTCCGAGGTGCAGGAGACGTTGGCACAGCCATTACACCTGGCGGCATCGGCACGGCCATGGCCGCGGGTGGATTGGTCGTGACGATGTTTGTGGTGTAGGCGACCACGGTCGCCGGCAGCGTGTCTGTCCGGTAAACCTGCAGGCTGATGCCGTTGGTTCGCAGGTCAAAGAATTGTGCGGTCCCGGTGAATGTGCCCCATGTCGGATTGGAGTTGGTCACCAACGTCCACTGCGGATTGGTCAGGTTCGTCAGGACTGCGCAAACCAGGTTAGTGCGGCCGTCGGTGGCAAACAGTTTCCAGCCGGTCTTGTAAATCGGGATCGCCGTCACGTTGGTGATCCACAATCCACTTATCGGGTCAGGCCAGAATTGCGTCACCACCAGCCCGTTGCTGCCGATGCCCAGGGACGACAGGTGAATGACGAAAGCCACCGTCGAGTTGCCGTAGTTGGTGAGATTCAGTGTTCCGATCAATCCGAGCTGATCTGAGGTGAGGGTTGCCGACGGGCTCGTCGGCATCCAGGCCCACGTCGCCGGCGAGAAACCGAGCGGCAACAGCGCGGCGTTGTAATAATAATCCGTGACCGTGGTCGTGACGTCCACCTGGTTGGTGTAGAGCTGCTGGCCCTGCAGTTGCAGGGCCAGCAGCGACAATGCAATGATCAACACCTGGATCATGGCGTTCAGTAGGTTCCGGTGGAAATGACCACGCCGTTGGTGAGATATCCTGACAACCCATGCGTTCCCGACGTATTCGTCGGCATGTAAATCAGGTAATAGGTGGTGCCAATGTCAGGCGGCCTGAATTTCCGGTAAGACAGTAACACCTCGCTTGGTGATAGTGCTCTCGTCCACACCGCTGCCTTGGAAACGAATCCATTAAGTCGGCTCGCGGCAAAGTAACCACTCACCGCCCCGTTGGCCGCTGGAAATACAATTCCCGTCGCCGCTTGCGAACCAACGGCAACGCCATCAACGTACAAGGTTACGCTCGTACCGGCGTATACCGCCATCAACTGATGCGGGTTGCCGTCTGCGTAGCTGGTCCCGAAATAATACGCCTCATTGGTCGTACCACTGCAAAAGTTGAAGCCGGTCTGCGTCGCCGTAAAATGCAACTGAAAACAGTTCGATGAAGCAAGCTGCTGAAGACTCAAGGGGATGTCGTAAGCACCACCGACAAAAGCCGGTTGCTTGACATCAACTTCAACCGTCATGTTGGAATAACCCTGCAATGAAGTGCCAAACGAATAGCTCAAACAGTTGGTGAATGTGGCGAAGGATCCGGCCCCCACGCCCAATATGTTGTTGGTCATTGACAGGGCGTAACCAACCTGCCCCGTGCTCCACAGGTACGCGCCACCCACCATTGAACAGACGGGCGTAAAGTTCAGATTTGTGATGGCGTAGGACGATGCGTAATTGTAAACGTTCGTGCCGGTGCCCTCGATGAATGACAGGTCAAGCACGAGGCCGGCATTCAACGGATTTTGCGGGTTGGCGGGACCGTTCAGGTTTTGAGACTCACGCTGAAATTCCAGCGGGGCAAGACTGGTGAGAATGTTGGAATAGCCATTGCCGTTCTGGTCAAAATTGTCGATCCATTGCAGGCCGGTGTAGTTCGCCAGGCTGATCGGGAAATGACTGTCGATGGTGTTTCCCAAAACCGAAATCCCATTCAAAAGCCCGTTGGAATTGCTCTCGTCGTACACGAGCACGGAACACTGGTTCGGATCAATTTGTGTCGTTGGTTCACCGGGACACGCGTACCCCATGACATTTCCTGATATTAAAAAGCCGTTCCAGGCAACGTTTGTTTCACGGGAATCCAACAGCACCATACCCCGCGAGCTGACCCAGTAATTGGTGTTTTCGGTGAACGTATTCCCTTGGACTTTCAAGCCCTGCATGGTCCACCCCACGGCCGGCCCGCCGAAATGAACGTAAACGCCGGAGGCTACATTCAACCCGTAATTTCCCACGAACGTTACATTGGTTGCTCCCCCAGTGTCTGCGTAGGCAAAGTCTCGTCCACCCGATCCGGTATTGTTCACAATCCGTTCATTAACTCCGTAGGCAAAATTCACTCCCACCATGTGCAGATTGCTCGTCAAAACGGGCAACGTATAGAAATTGTCGTGGATGTAGGCCGAGCCATCGGCCTCATAGCAATCGTCATAATTCCCCCAACAGTTCGACACCGTGCAATCGGATATTTCAGGGCTGGCCGTCCCGGCTTGCGCGCCAAGATAAAATCCCCATGATTCACCCACGGAAGAATCCCCACACCAGTTGATCACAACGCAATGTTCCGCTTTTTCGTAAGACCCATTGAGGACGGCACCATACACAACTTTCCCGGTCACTCCATTGGTCATCGACCCGTCAATGATTATATTTCTGAGCGTGATGAAATTTCCACTGCCGAACAAAGATTCCGTCGAAGCATAGGTCGGCGAACGTTTGATGACCACTTGCGCCCCGTTGTACCCACCTAAAACCATACCGGTCTTAAGCACAAGATTGCTCGAAAATCCGCCGTTGCCCAAAGTCCAAAATGGCGCATTAGTTCCAGTGGGCAGGAGATTGCCCGTGGACCACGCCGGCTGGGAATTGACGATGGCATCGAAGTCTCCATAAAAGGGCTGCGTCAACGTGCCTTGCCCGAAGATTTGCGCGGTGCCCATGTACGTCTGGCTGTTGGTCGATGAAACGTAAAATGTTTTACTGATCTGATTGGTGGGCGTCATCGTCTGGGACACCGCAGCGGCAGCGTTGGTGACCTGTCCCGGAGAAGGTGGAACATAAGACAGCCCGGTGCCGTTCGTAAGGGTGATCCAGTTGCTCGTGCATACGCCCTGTCCCTTGACCCAGGTCGCCAACAGATTCGTCCACGTCTGATCGAACTGATTGTAGAACGAACCGGTCGCGGCACAGATCAGGCCGTTGGGCGCGTTCGTGCCGGCTAAAAAGACGGCGCCGTATACAGCCGTCACCGGCGGATTGGTTGGGTTGCCCGACGCGGCGTTGGTGCTGATCACCGGTAAGTTCGTGGTCTGGCCCAGCATGGGGAGGCTGCTCAACAACAGCAGCGCGGCTTGAAGAAGAATTTTTTTCATGGTCTTGATTATTTAATGGGTTGGCTGGAGTTCGTTTATTCGTCCGCAGGCTTGGGCGCCGGCGGCGCTTCTTTAAAGGCATCCGGCATGGGCACCTGGTCGGCGCTGGTTACAATGCGGCCGCCGGGCGACAGTTTTGCCGCATCGGGAATGACCGGCAGCAGCACCTTTGGCGCTGCCACCGGCGGCTTATGGATGTCGGGGATGACGGGCGGTGTCGTGTTCGGTTTGTCGCTCATAAAAAGGCTTTCGTTTCAGGCCAATGACAGCGCCGGTTAAGGATTGAGGATGTTGCCCAGGAAGATGGTCTTCAGGGCGTTTTCGTAATCGGTGAACACCAGCGCCGGCTTGATCAGCTCGCCGCCGCCGCCTTTGCCGAAGGAATCGCATTTCATGCGGCCCCAAAGGTTGCAGGCCAGCACGATGGTGCCCGCCTGGTCCTTGTTGACCATGATGATCCAGCCGCGGGGCGCGATGCCCAGTTCCGGCACGAACTGTTGCTGGACGTTGCCCAGTAAGTTTTGTGAGCGGAAAAAGATGCCCACGAGCAGCCCGCGCAGGATGCTGACGGTGAAGTTGTATTCCATAAAGCCGTCGGTCTCGACTTCGTTGGCCAGGAACAGCCGCCCGATGGCGCTGTCCTTGACCTTCTGGTATTTGACGTCCATGCGCTTGGGTTCCCAGGATTCCACGCGGGAAAGCTGGACCCAGCCCGGATCGTTGGGATTGGGGATCGCTGCGGCGCTGCACACGCCGCCGGCGGCGACCGCCGCGCCTTCGGGGAAAAACGATACGAGCGCCCCTAGCGCCTTTTCTTCTTCAATGAATGGATTGGGCATGATGTTTTTTGGTTATTGGTTTTTGTCGGTTTAAACAGGTGGTGGTGCGAATATTTGCTGCGTCTCCACGTGGATGGAATAGACCTGGCGTTTGTCCTTGCTCAGGTTGATGAACTCGCCGTCCACGACGCGCAGCGGTTCAAATCCGGTTACGTTAAATCCCTGGAGCCCGCGCGCGATCGTCTGCGCCACGGTCTTGGCGGTCGGCAGCGTCAGCGGATTGTTACGCCAGGTGATGGGTTTTTCACCCACCTCGACGATGAACGAAATCTTCGCGTTGATCTGGGTGGCCAGCAGGTTCTGGTTCCGGAACGAAGGCATGTTGATCATGATCAGCATGCCGATTTTTAGAATCGCCGTTTCAATTTCGGTGGTGACGTCGTGCGCATCCTGGACAAGCACGCCGATCTGATTCCAGTTGCCCGCGGGAATGGCCAACTGCATCGCGGCGAGCACCTGATTCACGCGCGCGTTCACGCCGTTGGTCAGATCATCAAATGTTTGCAGGTTGGGCATCGTTAGTTGGATCCAAAATGACGTGCCAGGAATCCCGCCTCGGCATCCGCGGCGGCGGTGGCGATCGTTTCATTGGAGGGCAGCACGGTCGGATCGGCTTCCTGCGTGACTTCGGGTACCAGCCAGAACATCACCAGGCCGCCGGCCGCGATGGTTGAAAAATCACGACTGCCGTCCTTCTGTTTTTTGCCGCGCACAATCTGGGTCTGCAACGCTTGCACCAGCATCCCGCCGTTGCGTGTTGGCCGGAATTCAAGGTCGTCGAATTCACCGGGCGTTTTGCCGTAGGCTTCCGACGTGGCCGCCAATGCCAGGTATTTGGTCAGCTCGCCGGTCCGGCTGGAAACGCCTTTGCCGGCCGTGATGACGCCGCCGTACAGACGCTGCGCAAAACCGGTCTGGGTGATCAGAAACGAGACGCCGACGTCGTCCGGTTTGGGTTCAGTCAGCGACTTGGCCGCCCGGCTATAGAAGTGCGTGCGTTCGCCGCCCATCCGGTTGGCGCGTTCGGCATCGAGATCAAAAAGATAATCACGCACATAATTCGCCGCGGCCCGGCCGGCGACGAGCTGCGCCGGCACGCTCTGGCCCAGCTCCAGCGCCTGACGTTCAAGTTCGCCCAGGCGCTGTGTATTGACGGTGACGTTGAGCACGCTCATGCCTCCACCTCCTTGGCGAACGCCGAAATCTTTTTCACAAACGCCGCCAGCGCGTCGGCGATACTCATCGGCTGGGGCGCCGCTTCGCCCTTATCGAGCAAACCGATGGCCTCGGTTTCGGCGCGGTCCACGTCGCGCACCCACATCCCGGAATTGAACGCGAACGGCGGCCAGATCACATCGAGCGCATCGTCAAACAAATCGGAGGAGCCGATCCAGTTCCAGATGTCATGGTTCTTGAGTGCAATCATCAGGTCGCCGGCGATGGTCCAGCCGGTGCCGATCGGGTCGCCGGTCTGCGCGCCGGCCAGGCGCCAGCGATCAATCCAATCGCGCGGCACCTTGCGTCCTTCGGCCCGGAACAATTCCTGGCCGGGCCACTGGTCGAGGATCACCGGGTTCTGGTTGGCGATCCAAAGCCCCTGGCCCTGGGCCAGCTCCGTATTCATCTTGATCACCAGGTTGATGCGCGCGTCGCTGGAGAGGTCCTTGAGCGTGCCGGCGTCTTCGGGCGCCGGCGCGTAGCCAATCTCCTGGAGAAATTGTTTAATGTCCTGGCGCACGTAAGCCGGACTGAACTGCGTCGTCGCCTCTCCAGCGGCCGGGACCGGATTCAGAATGCCACCGATGCGGTCTTTATATTTTTCCAGTAAATCATTGAGCATGGTTTGCGCACTGAAAAAGGATTGGGACCGGACCGTGGCGTCGATCTGGCGCAGGTCATCCGTCGTGAGCCAGGTCGGCATCACCTTTTTATCGAGGAGAATGTCGGCAGCGTTTGACATATCAGCCGTTCTCCCGGTTCTTCCGGCGGCACGGGGTATCGCCAAACGACGGCGCCGGCTGCGCCTGTTCAAATGTTTCCGTCGCGGGATTGTCCGGTGGGTCAACAAAATCCTTGCCGTCACGCACGTCGTTGATCTCCTGGGTACGCCGCTTTAGCGTGTCGCGCTCGTCCTGGCTGAGTTCCTGTTCCAGTGAAATTTTGAGCCGCGCAACAATGATGTCCACCGCCGCGCTTTTAAGACCGCCGGGAATCTTCGTCACGTCCTGGTCAAGCGTTGTGACGCGGGCGATTTTGCGCCGAATCTCCGTCGTCACATCCGCGATCACCTGCGCGCTGCGCGAAGCCTGGCCCACGCCCAGCTGCACATTGTCCGCCGCATCCACCAGGACCGCGGCCTTGGCGTTGTACAGATCCAGTTTTACGATGGTGATCCAGTTGGACATTTTTATTGGCGGAGGGGGCGCTTCGGCGCCCCCTCCTGCTTCGATTTAAAGATTCGGACGATTAAACAAGACTCCCTGATTGGTGAGGGTCGAAACCGCGCCAAGGTTGGCGTTGGTCATGGCCGTGATTTCTATCGAGTAATAACCGGCCAGCGCCAGCGGTGACCAATTAGTGGTGGCCACCGTCGTCCCGGTCCCGATCGCCGGGCGCGAGAAGACCCACGATGTGGTGTCGTAATTGGTTCCATCGATGCTCGGGGTGAGCAGCATGACACCATTGGCGGTGTTGGTGCTGGCGGAGCCGTTGAACAGCCATTGCAATCCCAGGCCCTGGCCTTTGCGCAAAACAATGACGCTGTTCAAGGCGTTGCTGTTTGCGCCGCCGGTGATGATGGCCGGCATGTTGGTCGGGCTGAGGAATGTTTGAGCGGCGCCCTGCTGGTCCGCGCGCGCCGGAAGCGCGATCAGTAACAGGCCGATGAGCAGGCAGATGACTGCCAGAATTTGTTTTAAGAAGTTCATTTTATTTTTCGATTGATGGTTTCGGTTTGGCGGGCGCCGCCGAAGCGGCGCCCACATGATTATTTCAACGCGCCAACAGCGGCGGAATTCGTGACGGACGGCAGCGTGGTCCAGTCCATCTTGAGCACCTGGTCGCGCTGATCTTCCGTCATGTAATTGCCCGGCTTGAAGAAACCGCCCATGCGGGCGAACGTCTTCATGAAGGACGGGTCCATCCGGTTCGGTGTCCCATTGGAGGCGAACACAATTACCACCGTGTCCAGCAGGAACTGGATGTTCTCCGCCACGCCCGGCGCCGCCTGATCGATGACCATCATCGAGAGCTGCACTTCCGGCGAGGTCATGAGCAATCCGCCCACGTCCTCGATGGTCGGCGATACCGTGCCCAGGCTCGATTTGCCGCCCGCACCGCCGCCGGCCGCCACGATGTAGCGGCTCTTGACGTTTTTGTTGTTGCGGAACTGTTTGAACTTCGTGGTCCCGAAGAGGATTTTCACCGGCGCGCCGTTCTTCGCCGCCTTGAGCACGGAGAGGATGAGGTTGTCGAGCAACGCGATCGGATCTACTGTGTCGTCGGTGAAGTCCACAGCCTGCGTCAGCGCCGACGCCAGCGCCGCCGTCTGCGCGACTGTCACGATTTCATTCTCCAGCGCGAGGGCCGCTGAATCGGCAATGATGCCCTGGCCTTCCATGATCGAGAAGCCGAGCTGCTCATCGGACAATCCCTCGATGTTCGGAATCGGGAAGTCCAATGCGTTCGTCTCCAGCGTCGCGGCCATATCATCGGCGGTGAAGCCCAGGCGCGTCACCTTGCCGCCGGGCTGCCGTTTGGTGTCCGGCACGCGGTACCGGTTTTTGTCCGTGTACTTTTTGTACCGGAAGTTGAGGTCGGGCACCTCGCAAAGAGGCGCGATGAACTGGCCAACGGGCCGGATGGCCCGCTGGCTAACGGTGATTGCGAAGTTGGTGAGCAGCGGACTGCCGGCCAACTGGGCGATTCTTGATTCTGCCATAATTTTAGTCGGTTATTTGTTTTGGTTGATGGTTGGTTCGCTGGTCAGTTGGCTGATCAGAGATTGAATGCGCGGTCCGGGATGCGCCGCACTTTGACGGGATTCACCAGCACGGCCCCGGCCGCAACGGCTTCCTCGGCGATGAAGGTGTATTGATGGGCGCCGGCGCCGGCGGCAGGCTTGTAGAGCATTCCCCAATTGTTCGGGGAGAGCGCCAGTTTGTCGCCGGGATTGATCGCGTTCACGCTGTCAATCATCACCCGGCAGTTCCCGTCCAGGCTCGGCGCCTCGGCGGCGCAGGGATTGCCCTGGATGTCGCCCGATGCACCAATGAAGACCGCTTCATCGTCCACGGAGTTGGGCAGGTCAAAACCCGGAAGCCCAGCGATGTTTACAATCTTCCAGAGAAGATTTTCCTTGCCGGTCAGATTCGAGTTGCCCGGCAGTGTGAGATCGCCAACGCGCGTGTCGCTTTGGCCAGGATTCAGTTCTACGTTCATATTTTTATATGTAATGGTTGATGGTTGTGGTTCGGAATGGCGCCTATTTGATTTCCTTTGCCGCCATCGTGGTGGCCGTGGCCAGGCTGATCGTCGGTGTTTCCTTCGAGATTTCCTTGGCGCGGTTCATGACTTTCGTCGCGCGTTCCTGTTCCACGACCAGGGCGGTCGCTTCGTCGGTGGTTTCCGTTTGCGCAGCGGCGCCGCCGGCGCCGCGATTGAGCACGCGCGCTGCCGGTGTGGTCTTGCCGGGCGCGACCGGCTTGAAACCAAAGTCGGCCAGCGTCTCCAGACGTTCGGCGCGATCCTTCAGCCCGGACAAAACCGGCTTGAGCCGGTTCATGACCTTTTCGTCCTTGATGCCGTGCTCGGCCAGAAGCCCGTCAACTTGCTCGCCCAGGAGCGTTTGGTTTTGTTCGCCGCGAGTCTTGTGTTCGGCGCGAAGGGTGACGAGGTCAGCGGAGCTGATGTCACCACGGTTGGTCAGTTTGGTCACTTCCGCGAGGATGGCGTCTTCGCTTGCCTCGGCGGCGAGACCAAGTTTCGTTGCGATGTTTTTCATTTTATTCTTGGTTGCTTGTTTTTGGTTGGCCGCCGACGCGCCAGCGTCAGCGAGAGTTTTTCCACAGTCCGGACAGAACATTTTGTCACCGGCCATTGGCTTCATTGGCGTTCCGCAATCCGGACATGGGACAGCGGCACCCTGGCGATTGGTGATGGGCGTGAGCAGTTCCTTGCCATTCGCCTGGTTGGTGAATCCGACCGTCTCGATCCGCATCACCCGGTACCGGTTGCCTTCAATCTTTTTCAGGTCGGAGCGGTCCGCGACAAAACTGGTGAATTTGTAACGGCGATTCTTTAGGGCATCGGTGCCGATGTCGGTCATGCCGTCATCCTTGGCCCAGATGCCGTCACCGCGAATTTCAAAATCCTTGAACCATGCCAGCGCTTCGCTGTCCTGTTCGCTGTTGTAAATGAAATGCTCACGGCCGGCATAAATGCCCGGCCATTTGTCGCCGAGCCGGTTCTTGTCCTTCTCGATGCCGGCGAAAATCGAGGCCAGCGATTCATCATCGAGCACCTGGACGATGCCGGCCTCACGGTTCGGCAGCTCGCCCTTGGGCACGATGTGTATCCAACCTTTCGCGGACTGGAGCGCGTTGCGGTTAAAAATGACGACGCATGAGTTCATGATTTTGGTTTGGCTTCACTCCTAAGACCGGCCAGGACGGCCGCCCGGTTGACCTTCTCCAGCGCATGGGCACTCGCCGGATCGGCGACGATGTCGGATTTGAGCGAATCAATCTCATCCATCAGCGCCTGAAGCTTCTCTTTAAGAATTTCGGGGTCCTGGATTTGCAGGATGCGCTGGAGCCGAATCGCCAGGGGATGCAGGTCTTCGGCGACTGCCCGGTAAAAATCCGCCTGCGCCGGTGTGCTGGCGCGGCGATTCTTGACGGCTGCGTTCAAAGCGCCTTTATCCAGTTTGTCGTCGGCCTTGGCCGCGGGACTGGCACCAGGACTGCCGCTGAGTGCCGGATCGGTCGCGGCCTTTACCCGCGTCAACTTCATGCCGGCGCGGTCGGAGATTTCCTTCACGTCCGTCTGCAGGTTGACGCCCTCGAATTTAACCACCGTGTCAGCCAGCTCGCCGATGTCCTCGTTGTCTTCGGTTGGGATGTTGAAATAGGCACAGACCGGCTGGCCCGGAAATTCCGCCGCCAGCTCAGGCACATCAAAATCCTTGTTCAATATTTCGTTGACCCGTTTGCCTTTCATGCGCGCGATCTTCACCCAGATGTCCTGGTGTTCCTGGTTGGGCCCGCGATTCAATCCGCCACCGGACGCCGTGAGCATGGAGAGCAGACCGCTGGTCGCCGCCATCACCACGTCCTGGTTTTGCGCCTCGCAATATTTTTCAAATGGCGATTCGCCCCGGACGCCGGCGGTGGGGAACTTGATGTCACTGCCAGCCGGCAGCGCGCCGCTCACGCCATCGGAAACCTTTTCCGCCGCGCTCTGGTAATCGGGCTCCTTGCCGATGGCTATATTCGGGGGCATGATTACCACGCCCTTGGCCAGGCCGAAGATTTCCACGAACGCCGCCCAATCTTTCCGGCCCATCAACCAGTTGACGAACGCGATCAGTGCAATCTCATAAAGCGGCGACTCCACTTCCCGGATAATGAAGTCTTCCCTGGGTAATTGATCACTGCCGATCCGGTTTTTTTCTCCGAACGTGCCCACGCAGGCGCCCAGCCCGACGCCGAACCGTGAAATCTCATTGTAATAAAAATCCCCGTAGTAACCGTCGCGCGACCAGACCCAGGGTTCCAGCCAGTAAAGCTCGCTCACCGCGCCATCGTTCTCTCCGCCGGCAAACCGGTGCTTCTGCAAAACCGCGTAGCCACGAACTTCAGCCAGCGCGATCTGGCCGATGGCTTCATTTAAATTACCGATCAGGTCATAACGCTGTTTCAAAAACGCGCGCTGTTTCTCGGCCATCTCCGGCGTTGCTCCCGGAGGCAGTGTCTTCAAAACCTTCACGTCCCAACCAAGCTCTTCCACACTGGCCAGGAGTCGCTCAACGAAACCTTTCAGGACTGGATAACGTTTCTCCGCCTTGCGCAGAGTCAATTGCAATTCTGCAAACGCGCCGCGTTCGGCCGCCTCAAAAATCGTGATGAGGCGCGACATGACCAGGCCGCGCAGCGGATTGTAATTGTCGCGCCAGAGATTCGACTTGCGGACCATCTGCGCATCCGTTTTCCCGGTGCCAAAAGCGGCGTAAGCATCCGCCACGGACATGGTCGCGGCCGGTGCCGACGCGGTGGTCTTGGCCGGAGTTTTGATGCCACGACGGGTACCGGAACCCTTTTGGGCGGTTTTAACCATTGTAACCTCCCAGAATTTGCCTCACTGCAGCGCATTGCAGCGGCTCTGCGGCGTTCAAGCAGCCACCGGCATGAACGGGGGCTGGAAATCGCCGTGCCGCCTCCACGCGCGGCGCGCCAGGGATGTAAAAATGGCTGGGGCGGCTCGAATTCATCCCATCACCTCCCGTTTGTGACGCTCGGCTATGACCCGGCTGGTCCGGGTGTTCTCAAAAACAACAATCTTGCCGGGCTGGCTGTCATCCATGGCCGCTCGGATCGACAGAGCAAACGCCCAGAAATGGTCCGCATGGCCCGCCTCATCGCGCACCGCGGCAATGCTCGTCCGTCCACCCGGCGACGTGATTTTTTCCGGCTTGCGCAAATCATCGAAGCCGTCGGCGTCCAGCTCCACCTCGATGGTGATGGATTTGTCCTCGAATACGCCGAGCAGTTCGGTGGCCATGATTTCCGTCACCCTGGCGGTTTCCCCCTTGCGCCCCTCGGCACGGATTCGGTCGCTGATGGGTTCGGTTGTGGAAAAGTTGACGCCGCTGATTTTGTAGTCGCCCCATTTCTCCTGGGCGTATTCCACCAGGCCCAGCCCGATGCCCGTCATGTCAATGCACGCCCGGTTGAACTTGGGCAGCCCGCAGACCAGGTCGAGCTGCGCCTGTTGCGCCGGCAGCCGCATCCCGGCCATCCGCAACAGGGCGATGACCTTTTTGCTCTGGCCGATTTTTTCAATGACGGCAAAGACCGTGATGTCGCGGTTGCGCCCGATGTCACCGCCCAGCGAGAGCTGCCCTTGCGCGCGCCACATCCGCGCCATCGAAACCGGCGACCAGACTTGTTCGTCGATCGGGATCCCGTCGCGCATTGCCTGCTGGATCAGCTCGTGCGTCAGCAGCGCCATGTTCTCGTCGGCAAACTTGCACTCGTAATTCTGGTCGTAGGCGCGTTTGTCTAACGCCTTGCGCCGAGCCTCGTCGGGTGTGATCGGCTGCCGCGTGTTGGGGTCGTAGATTTTGACGCCCATCTGCCATGCCGCCGTGCGCGTGACCCGGCAGACTTTGAATCCGGCCGTTGAAATGAAAAATTCGCCATTATCGGGACCTGAGCCGGCGCACATTCGATAAAACATGTTGTGCTTGCCGTTGCCGGTGCTGGCGATCCGACAGAGATATTCAGGGTTGGCGGACAGGATGGGTTCGGCCGCCTCCCAAATCGCGTTGCTGTCTTCATGGTATGCAAACTCGTCGAGAATGAGATCGCCAGAAAAGCCACGAGCCGTGCGAGGGTTTGCCGCCAGCACCTTGATGCGCCCGATGCGCTCATGCCCGTTGACGGTGAGCGTGACTCGCACTTCCATTCGCATGTTGTCATAAGTCAGGTCCGGGGAATCGTCGGAGGAATCCATCACCACTCCGAGCTTGTTGCAGATGTCCTGCGCCTTGAGGACGAACTCCGCTCCGTTGTCGCGTGAATTGGAAAGCACCGTCACCAGCCAGGTGTCATTCTTCTGGAGCTGCGTCAGCAGCCGGTCCACCGCCCAGGACGCCAGCGTGTAGGATTTCCCGATCTGCCGGGACCAATGCAGCACCAGGATGCCGCTTTCCCGGTCCATGAACACCGGTTCCTGGTATTCCCGGAAATTTATCAGCGCCTTGGCGCTCGCCTTTTTTAATCTCGGTGACATCAGGTTCCCTCCACTCCAAACAATTTGAGCCGGGCCTGGTTGACCTTGTCGGCCTGTGACAGTTTGCTCTTCGAAATCACCTTGAGCTCCGCCGCGCATTTCAGCGCCGCCTTGGCCGCATCGAATTGGAATTTCTCCCGTGCCAGTTTCGCCTGGCCGGCCAGCCGGCTCTCCGCCTGCTCGCGCAATTTGAGCTTGGCCTTTTCCAGTTCCGCCTTGGAACGCGCCGAACGCACCATCACAAAGCTGTCCGGATCCTGGCGCCGGATCGCCAGCAGGCTGAACGTCCGCTGGCCCAGTTGGTCGAGCTGCTCCTCCGTCAATCCGGGAATCTCCTGCTTGAGCTGCTCCAGCAACGAATTGGTTGTCACTTCGTCCTGGTGAAACTGTTGTCGCAACGGATACCAGGAATAAAAATCCGAAAGCGCAGCCTCGGAAGTTTCGAGGCCATCGTCGTGCAGCCACTTGCGGACGGCGCGATAACCTGTGTCCTGCCAGGTCTTGCTCTTGACCGTCAACCGTTCCCAGATGTCGGCCTGCCGCTCCGGCGGCAGATTTTTGAGGACCGACAGCGAACTGATTTTGTTGTTGGCCATTTTTCATCCTCGTTGGTCCACGTAATCGATGCCCTCTGTGGTGATCCGCCACGCACGATTCGCCCGGTCCACATGCTTCAAGACCTCCTCGACCAGCCGTTTGCTGGTGAGGTAATCGATGGCGTTGGAGAGCTCCTCGAACCATTCCTTCTCGCAATCAAAGCTGCTCAAGCCAAAGCCGAATTGCGGCAGGTGATGGCCGATGGCCACCATCCCCAGACCGAAGCGCGTCCGGTTGGAATCCAACACTCGCAGGATCGCCAGGTGAAACAGTTCTTTTTGCTGGGCGGTCATGATTGTTTTCTCTCCACCAGGCGGTCGAGCTTGGCGTCCATGCGCGCCAGTTGCTGGTTCTGCAGCTCGGTCTTCTGCTCCAGGGCGCTTACCTTGCGGTCCACGCCATTGATTTTTTCATGGAGCCGGCCACTCGCGTCCAGCCGGTCCTTTTCAATCTCATTGAGTGAGCGGCGATATTCTGACACGTATTTTTCAAACTCATCCTTGTGAACGAAATCATCCTCCGCCTTGATCACCAGCGGACTGGGCACCACTTCCATGCGCGAAGTTTTCCGGCTGTTCAGCCACAACCCCAGCGTCGCCAGAGCGGCAATCATCGCGCAGATGGTTGGCACCCAGTTCCAGATGATGTTCACTGGCGGCATTTCATCTCCCAGAATCGGCATCATGTGTTTTCCATTTTCATTTCGGCGTGATGATCAGTTCTCCAAATTTCACGTCGCCATGCGTCCGTGTGTTGCACAACCGGTTGGCAGTGACCACCGGTTGCAGGTGGCAGTCCGAAAAAAGGTCGCGGTTCAACGGAGAGTCATCGATCGTCACCAGCCATTTGCCCTTGAGCTTTTCCACACGACGCCGGAATTCGCGCATCTGCGGTTCGGTCCAGCCGCGGTACGCGGCCGTGGCCGCGTTGAGATAGGGCGGATCGAGAAAGAAGAACGAGTCCTTCGAATCGTAATTGGCGAAGCACCGTTCATAAGGAAGGTTCTCGACCACCACACGATCAAGGCGCTCATGCGCCGCTTGCAAAAGTTTTCCGGTGTGGGCCCGGTCGTAGGCCGCGCCGCCCCCGCGCGTCTTGGCCACTGCGAAGCTGTGCATGTTGCCGCCGAACGAAGTGCGGTTGACCAGGAGAAACCGAGCCGCCCGCTGGATCTCCGTGATGCCCGGCTGCTCGATGTAATCGTGCAGGTTCTGGCGGCTTGAAAACATCCAGTTCATTTCCGAGAGCAACGCCGGCAGGTGGTACTGCAGGTTGCGATACAACGCCACCAGGGTGCCGTTGGCGTCATTGACCACCTCCACGTTGGACCGTTCCTTGGCCAGCAGGACCGCCAGCCCACCGGCGAACGGTTCGCAGTAACAGACGTGCGGCGGAATCATCGGCAGGATGCGTTTGAGCATCCGGCTCTTGCCGCCGGGCCAGCGCAGGATCGGACGCACACGTTGAAGTTTGGCGTCGGCCGTCATGACGTTTTGCCCTCCCGCTTTTCCAGTTTGGCCGCCAGCAGGTTGGCGGCGTTCTCCCAGGTGTCCGCTTCGACAAAGTATTTCTGCCGGTTCTCCTCGGTGATGGCGGCGTTCGCGAGTTCGCGCGCCAGCGACGCGCGCATTCGATACATGCCGCCGACGGCTCGCATCTGCAGATCCAAATCGCTGATCGGATGCGACGAGGCAATGACGCCCGGTGCTGCCGCACCCGGTTGTCTGGCTTGAAAAGGTTTTCGGATATCATTCATGACTTGGGGGCCTCTCCCGGCGGGTTCCAAAGCAGTTTCCAAAACAGGTAACCGATGCCGCCGTGATAAATGATGAATGCGGCGACGCCCTTGCACCATTGGTTGAAATTGGTCAACTCGCGACCCAGCAGGACCGCGCAGGCCGCGATCGCCGGCCAGTTCATTTTCACCTGGGCGACAGTCTCCTGCACCGCCGCGCTGGCCTGCTGCAGATCGTTGGTTGAAGGCAGCGTGATCATTACAGGCCGGCCATCCTTTCCTGGTAGTCCAACAGATGATGCTCGGTGATCAGCACGTCGCCGCCATGCCGCCATGCCGATAAAAAGCCCAGCAGATTGCTCCAGCCCCGGCGCCAAGCCGGTGGGTTGACCCAGTAACCGCCTTCGACCGGGAGAAAGATTTCGTTCCCGCAATGCCGGTAACCCAGCAGCGCGCCCGGCAGGCGCGCCACGATGTCGTTCTCGTTGACCACGCGCCAGGTGATGTCGCGCAGCGCGCCGATCATTCCCCAGCTGGCGATGTCGTAGCAGCGCGCAAAGATGCCGTTGCCCACGCGCGGCTGCCCGAACGTGTAGATCCCCGCCAGCCGGAAACCCACCCGCAGAAATTCCAGTCCGCAAAGAATTGCCTGTCCGCCGCCGAGCGAATGGCCGGTGATGAAAATCGGTTTGGTGGAAAGACCTTTTACATACTGGATCAACTGATCGTTCAGGCTGTCGAAGTCCTCCAGGAAACCCTTGTGCACCTTGGCCGGCGTGCCGTCGGGCGGAATAATCAGGTCGGTAAACTCAAATTTTGCGTCCTGTTGATAGTCCTCGGCGCTCTCGCTGCCCCGAAACGCCACCACGATGTGATCGGACAACTCGCGCACGATCATCTGCGCACCGGTCAGCGAGGAGGCCAACGTCGCCGGGCCGCCGTAGGCTTCCGCACACCAATCCAAACACGCTCTGGCATTTGGCCAGGTGAAGCTCTTGGCATCCGGATTGAGCGTTTCCGAAATCACGGCACGTCCTCCTCCCAGGACCAGCACAGTCCCCGCAGCAGCGGGTGGAATCCGTGCGCCATCATTTCAGCCCACGCTTGCGCCTTGGTCCAGTGATCGCATCTGACCCGGTAAATGCCAATCATCAGGCCAGTACGGTCCTGCCCGTGCTGGCAGTGTACGAAAACACCGCCGCCAGAAAATTCCTCGGTGCCAAGCTCAATCGTGGAAACGGCACAATCTATTTCGTCCGTCGGCGGCTGACCCAAGGTCTGCTGGAATAAAGTGATCGGCAGCGGGATCACGTGTAGGCCATTGCTTTTGGCCAGTGCATCCGAACCTTCGCCTTCCGTGTCTAGTTTGAGATCGTAAAGCACTCCTTGAGATTTAAGCCAAGCCCAGCCTTCCGGTGTCGGTTGGCCGCCCCGGTATACCCGCGGATCGACCTGCGAAAAATTCGGGATCCCGTGCGTAAGCGGCGCCGTGCTGCAGCCGCACAACATCGCCATCAAAAAAATCATCAGGACAAAAAAACAGGCGCCCGCACCACGCAACTCAAGACATTGGGGACCGAACCCTCCGCTACGGTTACGCCCATGACGGCGACCAGCGCTCGGTGCCTTAGCTGCTAAGCAGTCTTTCATTACGCGGTGCGGGGTGCGGCTTGTCGTTTCAGGTTAGAATGTGGCTCCGACGATCACGCCGATGATCGGATAGGCCGTTCCCCCTTTTGGCGTCGTTGGAATTTGAAAGCCCATCGAAAGTCCGGCAAAGGTGTTCGGCGTGAGTTTTTTGTCCACCCGCATGCCGAGCTCGGCGAAGCCCTCGCTGCTGATGGCGCTGTAACCGCCATCAATGTATCCTTCCAGCCGGATAGAATTGATGTTGTACGCGAGCTGGATGCCGCCCGTGCCGTCCACGATTGTTCCTGCAATTCCTGCGTTCCTCATTCCACCCTCCACGCCGAACGTAATCGCATTTGTGTACGTGGCATCGGTGCTATACACGTCAAAACTCACCGCGATCTTGGAGGCAATGTTGACGTTGTTCTGGTAGTCGGCCTCCGTCCACAGCTTGAACTTGGTGAACTGCATCGTCGGATCGTTGCTGCTGAAATAATCCAGCACGCTGGTGTAAAATGCCTGCGGCGTGGATGGCAGCGGTGGTGCCGCGTTCGTTTGCGTCTGCGCCTTGGCTGCCGGCAGAATGCAGATGGCGCCCAGCGCCACAATGAGGGTGATGATTGAGTTCTTCATTTTCATTGGTTTTTTTGGTTCATGGTTTACGTTGGAGGGTGACGACGGGAGTGATGAAGAAGGGGGTCGAGTCCCAACACATCGGAGGAAAACCCATCGCCACCCAGATTCTTGGTGACGATTACCGGGGACAATCCGTGGTAGGGAAAGACCCCATAGACGCACGCCGCAGACCGGTTAAGATTCGCGCGCTGGTTTTTTTGCTCGACCATGCCGCGACTATTTCACGCGGCCGGCATTTCAACCACCAACGCGGCCAAGGAGACAAAAGAAGCAATTTTTGCCACTGGCGCAAAATACCCCGATTGCGAAACGTCCTTCGGCGGGGTTATACTGGTGGATTTTTTGAAGGCGCTCAGACAGTGCGCAGCTCGTGAAATTTCTTCTGTAGGTAGGACACCACGTCCGGATGCAGCCGCATGCGCCAGGTGCCGCAGTAACGCACGAAATGGTCGGGAATCATTCCCTCGTTCACCCAGCGGTAGGCGCTGAATGCCGACAAACCGAAATGGCCGGCGACCTCCTTGGGCGACAGCCATTTCTCAATCGGCAGATTTGGAAGTTCAATTTGTTGGGCCATTTTCACCTAAAATCTTTATGCTCAGTTCCCGCATCCTCACCGCCTGGAACAACAACCAGTCCGCGTGCTCGCGCTGGTTTGGATCCCGCCGGATGACCTTCCAGCGGATCGCGTAACAACTCATGATACCACGCGCAATCTTCGCCAGCCGTTTGTTCATAATGCCAGGCCGAGGTTCGGCTCACCCAAAAATCTTGTGCGCGTTTCGGCGAATGCCGCCGGCCCGGTCGCTCATCTTCTTGGCCTGGCTCTCCAGCCAGTTCGCCGCATGCTCGATCTCCTCGGCCGTCGCGTGCTTGATATGCTTGTAACCTTTTTGCCCGCTGATGATCCACTCGCTCGTGCTGGCCAGTTCGCGCACCCAGCGGCGGTTGTCATCCGTCGGCGTGCGCCCGAGCGAAATCAGCACCACGCGCGACGTGAACCAGTCGGCCGTGCCGGCCAGAAGATTCTCCAACCATCGCACGTCGGCGTTCTCCGCATGCCGCGGCTGCTCAAATAAATCTTTCTGTGGATTGCCTATAACCATGGGGACTTCCGGTTGTCCGGTGTTTCAATATCGCGCCAGAGGTCCGGTTGGTAAATTCGGCCCTGTAGATAACCTTTGTCGTTATCCTGGCGCCACTCGAGCGAGTTCCACGAGCCAACCACAATTTCATAAAACCGGCACCATTGCCGGCAGCGGTGCCAGACGATCACCCGCCGGCAGTTGTCAGGCGGTTCATTGCAAGTCGTCCAGGTGAATTGTGGGTAGGCGTGTCGCATTTAAAATGGTCCCGCCACGTATTCCCGCTCACATCTCTCAACTCTCGGTCCTCGACGGTCTTTCAACTGCTTCGACATCCATCGCAGCTTGCTCAAATCGAGTTCGTCCCAGCTTTTCTCCTGGGAGCGCACCTCGGCGAATGCATTCTCGGCGATCCGGATCAGAACGCCCTCATGGGCCTTGCGCCGCAGGAACGCGACAAATGAATTGCGCTCGGTGATTTCCGGGTTGCGCCAGGCGCTGATGCTGGCCAGGTCCAGTGGATCAATCAGCAGGCCCGCCAGCGCCGCTGTGGTGCCACTCCGGAAGGAGTCGTTTCCCCACAGGACCAGGAGCCGGTTGAATTCATGGTTGGTGAGGTCCTTGCTCGACTTCGCCGATCCGAATGCGACGACGTGGCAGCCCTTCCGCAGATCATCTGCAGTCACCCCGCGGTGCTGCTGCAGCGCCAGCTGCTGCGCGGCCGTCCAGGCCAGCGCATGCCATTCACTGGCACCTTCACCGACGGCATTGTCCACGAGCCGGCCCTTGCGCATCACCCAGTGGTTGGCGCGCACGCAGGCGATCCAGCGCCGGATATAAAGATGATGTTGCGCATCGGTCACTTGATCACCTCCACATTCACCTCGGCCACGCCCAGGGCATGGCCGTCAATTTTCCCGAACGCAGCCCATGATAAATCCAACGCAAATCGTCCGGGCGGATTGCGGTCCACCACAGTCACGATCACCGATAGACCGTTGTGAATCTCCGTCACCCTGAGCCGAGTGCCCTTCGGCCAGAGCCTGCTGGCGCAGGTCAGCTTCATCGGATCATAGGCGATGCCATAAGCGCCAATGTGCCCGGCCTCATCCCGCTGCTCCCAGCTGGCCAGCAGGACGCCGCCGTTCAGCCGCACGGCCGTGACGAGGCAAAGAATGATCAGAAACATCTTCATGACGTTTTGCCACCCGTTTCAATCATGTGACAGCGAACGCACCTCCACCCGCCGCGCGAGTTGACCGTTGCCGCTTTCCCGCAATCACAAACGTGCGAATCGATTCTGGGTAAGGCTGATTTTTTGACCGGCTGCTTTGCCGGATCCACCGCATCGGGCAATGCGAACATTTTTGCGATCCGGCCCACCCGCTCGGGCTGCGCTGCGCGAAAATGGTTCAGGCCATCCAGGGAGAATTTCAGGTTGGTGACGCGCTCCTTTTTCAACTCCAAAAAAAGCGCCTGCACCGCCAGTTCGGCGATGCCCCGATTCATGCTGGCCAGGATCAGGCTCGCATTATTGCCGGTCAAAAACTCTCGAAACAATTTGATCACCGGGAATGCCTTGAGCCCCTCACCCGAATTGAGCGCCTTAAACATCGTGGCTGCCGGACCACCGGGGATCCCAAAATCCGCCGCATCATCGGCCCGCATCACAAAGGTAAACGCGGACAGCACGCCGGCCGATTTCAAGCCTGGTTCCTTGCTGCGGTTGGTGATGATGAAATCCATCGGCACCTTGAACTCGCGATAAATGTCCAGCGTTTGGCCCACGCTCAACCGGCGCACCCGTTCATGGCACAGGCCCGCGATGCCCGAGGCGATCTGCGTAATCGCGGTGCTGTTTTTAAGGCCGTGCTGGATCTTGAGCTGATCGGCGACCGACCGGGTGCGCCCGCGGTCCACGCAATCCATCGTCGTCATTTCGCTGCCTTCAATCTTCGAAGGCAGCCCGAAGGTCACCATCATGCGGATCGTCTTCCTGGATTTGATCACCGCCTTCAACCGGTGCTGGCCGTCAATCAGTTCGTCCCGGTCGTTGAAGGCAATCCCCTGGTGCGTTGGCTGCCAGACGCCATTGACCATGTCGCGCGCGTAGGCCGCGACCACGTCGTCGGACACCGGCCGGTTGCGGAAATTGTTCCTCAGCCAGCGAGACGCCGTTTCCGGAGTCACATCCATCCATTGCGCTCGCACATTGCCTTCGGCGCTGACCGGGATGCCGTTTTTTTCAACCGGCAACGCCGTGCCGGGTGCGTGGACGTATTTCCTGATGGTTTCAAGCTTGGGCAGTTGTGCTGTTGTCATTTTTTCCTCCGTTGAATTGTGGCCAGCAGGCTGGTGGATTTTTCCGGTGATTCAAACTGTTCGAGCAGCAGCGTCGTGGCGGCGCGGGCCTTGGCCAGCCGCGCCTCTTGCCGGCCCAGGACACACTTGTCTATGACCCATCGAAACCGGCGAAGATTTTGCGGCGTGGGATTCCGTTTATATTGATTCTGAATCGAATTCATCAGTGCGCAGTCCTTCTTTGAGCGCAGGGCAAGGTTCCGTGGGCTGAAATTGTTCTTGTTGCCGTCCTTCTGGATCACCGTCATGCCCTCGGGTATCGGACCAATGTGTTCCTTGTAAATGACCCGGTGCAGCTGGGGCCGGCCGATCGCCGGAGCATACTTGCCGAGGCAACATTGATAGCCCGTTCCGCTGCTCCAGTAATAGAGCACGCCCTTGTAAATCATCCCCTGGCTGGCCGGTTTGAGCTTGGTCGAAAATCGCTTCGAGTCTTTACCAATGTTCCATTTCTCCGCGATCACCCGAGCCTCCGCCGTGGTATAATCGAACGGCTGGACGTTCGATGAATGCGGTGTGGTGGGGGCGAAAACGTGGCCGTGATTTTTCTCAAGATGCCTGCGGACGCGGAGGATGAATTCACCGCGGGTCGCCATCGACCATTTACGCCAGTCCAGGTGTAATTCCTCCGGCACGCTCACCCACGTCATTCTGGCGATCAGTGCCGTGACCTCCCGCGGAGTCATGGGCGGCTTTGATTCAAAACTGCCATCGGCCCGGTGCTTCGTCCAGGCGTTGGGCGCCGCATGCAACGCCAGACCACGCTTTTGGAAAAGTTCCCGGACGCTCCCGCCGGTGATATTCCGGTATTTTTTCCCGATCGCGCTCAGGGACATTCCCACCTGATAATCCCCGTACATTTTCATCACCTGTCCCTTGGGAACGGGCTTCACGACGCTGAACCGGAATTTTCCGGTCTTCGGATTGTAGTTGGCGCGGTTCATTTATGGCTGGCCGGCTCGGTTTCCTTCCAGGCGATGACGATCCGGCTCTTGGGCTGGCCTTCCTTGTCGCGCGCCAGGCAGTGCGTGATGAAGTTGGGCGCCGCCGGGCCCAGGACCGTATCCGCCTGTGCGCGGAACTTTTTGCCGGTGTCGAACCGGTTCTCGAATTTCACGGTCTTCTTGAAGAAGAAATCCATTTGCCCGCGCGAGGCGGTGTGGATGGTCTGGGATCGTGGACTATTGGCGGCGAATTCACCGATGATCAGGTCGGCCGTCAGGATCACCGGAACGATCCGGTCGCTGCCCTGGGCGAGCCAGCGCTTGCCCTCGCGATCGGCATCCTTGAGCTCCTCGTGCTCGCCGGGATTCTTGAGCGCGGCCATCTGCAGCCGCGTCTCGATGTCAGCCAGTTCGGCCTTGAGCTTTTCAATCTCTCCCTGGATTTCCAGGCCGCGGTCCACGTCGGATTTGACGCTCATGACAGCCTCCCTTCCAGGATGGCTATGCGCCTGTTGATTCTGGTGATCCGGCGATCGTCCTGGCGATTGATCCGGTCCAGGTCCTTTTTGAATTGACGGCGGAGCTGCAACAGCTGTTTGTCCGCCAGCTTACGCGCCGAATCCCGTTGCGTGTAAAGTCTCCGTAGTTCCTTTCGATATTGTTTGGTCATGTTCATATACCGATAGGTTGAGAATTATTTGGAGACTTCCGAAGGCACCGGAGCTTCGGACAAAAGTTGCAAAACTTTTTCCGAAGCGATTTTATAAATTTCGAGTCTGGCGAGGCTGTCGAGGCTGTCGAGTCTGGCGAGTCTGGCGAGGCTGTCGAGGCTGTCGAGTCTGGCGAGGCTGTCGAGTCTGGCGAGTCTGTCGAGTCTGGCGAGTCTGTCGAGTCTGGCGAGGCTGTCGAGTCTGGCGAGGCTGTCGAGTCTGGCGAGGCTGTTTATAAACGGATGCCGCACGGCATCCCATTCCTGTTTTTTGAAGGGTTGATCCGTCGCCAGATAGGCGACGAAATTACCAAAGTCTTTGACCGCCTGTTGATCAGCCCGATCCGACCAGTCCCGCCAAAAGCCGATTTTCTCGTCGAGCAACGTCCATGCGAAAAACTTGCCGTGGACGTGGCTCAGGTCGGCGCCGACCGGGATCGCCGACAAAAACCTTCCGGGCCAGGTCATCGAGAGTTTGTCATCCAGCCGTTCGAATAATCCGTCTTCGAGATAAGCCAGGATTTCCGGGATGCTCAGTTCCGATTCGTAGGCCGCATGGTTTCCGTGCGAGATGGTTTTGCCCAGGCGCACGTTCAACGAATCGATTGAGCAGCCGATGGCGCAACCCCGGAACATGCCGCCCTTCCCGGTGGTTTCGTAGGTGCCCTTGACCAGCTGGTCCGCTTTGCGATGCTTTTCGATTTCCTCCAGCATCATCGCCTTCAATGCCGGATCGCCGTTAAACGCTATCAGTGTTTTCATTTTTGGTTGGTTGATTCCTGTTCATTGGGATCAGTTCGAGTTTGTATTCAAAAAGCTGCGGAGACCGCTTGTGGTCCAGCAGGGTGATGAGGATTTTTATCTCGGCCCGGAGAATCTTCTGTCCCGATTCGGCTTCCCGGACCTTGTGCTCCAGCTCCGATCTGCACCATGCCAGTCGAGTTTCGCAGTCCTCGATGGTCTTTATCCTTTGCAGATTCATTACGGTTGAAAGAATCTCCAGCGGCCGCGGTTGATGAGCCGCTCCGAAACGGTCGGGCCGGCCCGCTTTGTTCGTAGTCATGAGTCAAATGACTTGTTGTGCGGCCGCTGGAAAATGAATTCACGGTTTGACCTCCGGCGTTTCCAGCCACGCGACCAACGTGCCGGCGGCTTGGACTAATTCCTTGCGCAGTCGGTTCTTGGCCTGGGGTGTGAAATCGTCCTTGTCGTGCATTTCGTAAATCTCACGGGCGACTTCGCCGATCTCCTCCATGACGATCGCCAGTTTTAGGCCGTTGGAAACCGTCGGGCTGTTGGTCGAGAACTTGTACTTTCCAACCGCCTGCAATCTGCGAACCCGCAACCGTTCCACGGCGATCAATCCAAAGACGTCCAACATCGCTGGTGAATTTTTTATGGCGTTCATGATCAGTCCTCCCCGCGCGCCTGGCGCACATGTGTGATGGTCAGTTTCTCCCCGTTGGCTTCCGCGGAGATCTTGGCATCCTGCAGATCCTCGAACAGCCGCCGGATCCGTCCTGGCTCACGCGTGATTTTCACCAGCTCGGCGGCGTGCTTGTCCGCGTCCCGCAAACCGAACGCCTTGGCAATCATCAACACGTCTTCCTCCGGCGGATATTCGGGTAATCGAAGAAAGTTCCTCCGGCCACCGGCGCGCCCTTCGAACTGCTCAAAAAATCCGCGTTGCAGCCCGGCCGTAAACGTCTTTTCAAACGTCGGCGTAAACGTGATGATGATCGTGCAACCAGTATCCTCCTGGAGTTTTTGCAAAAAGGAGAAGATCGGCTGCTTGTCGCGGTACCGCTCGTCATAAAGCCGCTGCACGTTTTCGACGATGATTGTTTTTTTATTTCCTACCACCGACAGCACGTAAGCCTTCTTCTTCCCATAACTCGATCCCTCGGCATAGCCATAGGCCTTGGCCAGGTCCGTCATGAACTGGCTCATGCTCGGCCGTTCCGGCGCCTCCACCATCACGCAGGCGCCGTGGTTGTTTTGCGCGCAATACTCCCGCAGCGCCGCCGTTTTCTGGACCCCCGTCTCCCCGATGATGATCCCGAACTTGCAGACCCGGTCGGGCGTGCGCTTCACGTCCACGAAATTGTGGATCAGGATCGCGGTCGGGGTCGGGACAAAAGGGATCCGGCCACCGCGCTCCTTGATGCGCGAGTCGTTCTTGAGCGCGTCCACCGCCCGGATGAACTTTTCCTCCGCCAAGCACGGGGCCTTCGCCGCCGTCCCGTCAGCGTTCCGGTCCCACAAGCCGCGCAGGATTTTTCCCCAGGTCGTCTTGTCGTGGTGAAAACCCAGCGCCACAAACCGGGTTTGCAGAATGTCGATGTTGTAGCTGCATTCCTCCCGGACGTAACTGCCCAGCCAGACGAACCGGTCCTGCATTTTCTCGGGCAAATGCTTGGCCCGGTCCTCCAGCGTTCGCGCATCCAGTCGGATGCGGCCGCCCGTCAATTGTTCACTCTCAATCTCGACCATTTTGTTTTTCCTCCGATGTGTTGGTGAAAACCGGCGTCGGCCGGCTTCATTTTGTCATGTTTCAACCATGTCGCGCAGGCGGTTAACGTCCGCCGCCTTGCGCGCAAATTTCTCACTCTGCTTCTTCAGCTGGTCAGCCGTGCGCGGTGCAAACACGCTGGCCTGCATTGCCGCCGCCGCTGGCCGGCCGTCCACCGTGGTGGCCGGGGCGGCGCCGGACTTGGCAAATGGCGTGGCGCCGTCGAGGGTGAAGCTGTTGCCCTTCTCCAGCCGCCTGTCCGCTATCTCCGCCGGCACCTGCCGGCTGGGCGCATGCACGCTGGCGCGGCCGTAAATGGTCATGACCGCGTTCTTCCACTGCTTGCGCACGTCGTGCCCGCTGCGCTCGGTATCCAGGAACATGCCCGGCCGCTCGAAATGCTCCGCTTCGCAAACGTAATCGCCCGGATAAAATTCCCGGCCGGCGGCATTGAACCGGCTCGCCGCCAAGATCTGCGCCGGTTCCTCGAACTTTTCACGGTCGTAATAAACAATCACGTCCCGCCCCTCGATCTCCGCGAACACTCGCGGGTTGCCGTAACAAATCGAATAACGTTCCCCAGTCATCGGGTCCGTCAGCCGCACACGTGCCCAGCCCTGCGTGATCGTCAGCCGCTTCCAGTCGCGCCGGTAAAGCCACCGGCTTTCCTCGGGCATCTGGAAAAGCGGATGCTCCCGGATCGCCGTCTCAAAGTTCAGGCGCGGAATGCCCTTGAAGACCTCACCCTCCATCGGTTCGTTCGCCAGAAAATCATCCATGCCATTGAGCCGCGTCATCAGCTCCATGCCAGAAAGAAAATGCTCGCGCGGATCGGTCTTGGCGTTAAGGCGCGAGCATTGTTGAAACAGTTTCTTCGCCTTCTCAAACGGCCGGCGCATCTGGTCCCGGCCCAGAGATCCGTAAAGCGTTCCCTCCAGGGTTTGCACGCGGTCGAAATAAGCCTCGATGCTCTTGCTCTTGGGCAGGTAACTCGTCCACGTCTGGAGGTTTTTTGGGAACGGAACACCGGCGAGTTTCTCCTGGTGCCAGGACGTGATGTTCGATGGCAGCTGGCGCAATCCGCCCACACGCCGGCCGTGTGACACGTCGCCGTCCTGCTCGACCACCTCCACGCCCTGCAGCAGCGTTGCATCCCAGCTGCCGCGCTCCATTTGAAACCCCAGGCGCGGCAGCCCCACGTCGTCAGCCATGAACCCTACCCAGGCCCAGATGTCGGACGCGCGATAACTCGACTTCTCGCGCGCCACCAGCACCCGCCCGACCGGGCACTGGCTGGCCACGTCAATGATGCGCAGCAGCTGCCCCTGCAGCAGCTTTACCCCGAACGGATATTCCTCCGATGCGATCCACGGTACCCACCAGCCAAAAATCGGCGTTGTATCATCCGGACAAAAGATGTCGCCCGGCAAAATGTCCAGCTTGCGCGGAATCCAGATGCCGCCCAGGTCCAGCGCCCGCGACCCCCGATGCGCCAGGCGTGAATTTTTTGTAGGCGTGGCCGCGCGCCGGATGCTCGGCGGAATCGCGTGCTTGCTGCAGCGGTTGGGATCCAGGATCACCTTGGCCAGCTCCTCCGGGCAACGTTCGCTGCTCGCGAACAGTCGAAGGGCCGTCGTCGTGGATTCCGTGTCAAGGTTCAAGCCCTGCACCTGGTCCAGCAGCACCTTGACCTGGTCGGACGTGAACCCGAGTTTTTGAAGCACCGTTTTACGGCCGGTGGAAATATCTGGAATCAGTCCGTCGTAGCCGTCGGCAAGATATGCCCTCTCATAACGCCAGATGTTGGTGAACGGCTCGCCCACCTCCCGCGCCGCCTGCATCCTCGAAACGCCCTGCTCCAGCCGGGCCCAGAATGCCTGTAAAATCCGTTGCCGGCGGTTCGCCTCCTCGATGCGCCAGTCGCCGGGCATTGTTCCGGGCGGATGGGGAGCTGCAGGTGTTTCATGGACAGTCCCTCGGTAGGATATCGTCGGCGGATCTCCCGCCGCACCATTTCCTCGCAGCTCCCCAAAATTGTTCTGAGCAGACGGACTGGCTTCGTTCTCAACCGAAGACCGGCCAGACTCGACTTCGGCGATATTCGCCTGCTCAGATTCGGGATTACTTGGTCTGCCTTCGCACCCGTGGACCAGGGATTCCCCAGCTCCGAAGACGCTCGCAACGCCTTCAGTCGGTGGTTTTGTCTCCGCCACAGACGTGTTCTCGTCGGTCTTGCTGCCGTTCGTCCCGGAAATGTTTTGGTTCGAGATCATGCTCTTTTCGTGGTTGTCTCGACCGTTGAACTGCCCGTAAAAACAAAACCGCCGCAACCGTCAGTCACGACGGTGCGGCGGCGGATGAAAGCTGAAACTATTTGCGTCGCTTGTTTTCCAAACGCCAGAGCGTGGTATAAGAGACGCGTAAAACCTTTGCGCAGGCTAGTTTGGAAAACCCGTTCCGGAGCAGAATATCTCTGGCCTCCAGAACCCGGCTGGGGACTCGTTTTTGCTTCATTGGTAGATTTCATGCTGTCAGGCTTGCTGCAGAATCTCAATGATGGTCTTACGCAGAGGTTTGGGAATTTTGGCGGCTGTCGCGCGCCATTTTGAAACGATGTGTTGGCGTTCGGTTTCGGGGAGATCAGCCCATATTTCCGCGTGCTCGCCTATCCGTTCGAAAGCCAGCGTCAACTGGGTTGTGACAACTCCATCTGTTCGCTTCGATTGGTCCGCCCCGGCTCCCCCGACCGCCGACAGCACGTTCCATAAATTTTTCTCACCCGTCATGAGCAGGGGTTCCCACTTGGCCTTCAGCTCCGGCTCCTTCGCAAACAACTCCACCACCTGAATAGCTCGGCGCACAGTCTCCCGGCTGACGCCGAATTTTTCGGCTAAAACACGTGTGCTTTTTTCCTCTTCCGGCCTTCCACCGAGGGGTTTCGACAAGCGATTTGACGAAACTCCATTTAGCGGCTTTTCAAGGGTTTTCAGCCCTTTTTGAAGATTCCGCAGCCGCCGGTTCTCCGACGACTTGACGAACTCATCCAGGATGCAAATCGCCAGATACGTCTTCACGCAGCGCGTCAGATTCCGCTGGCCAAACAGCGTATCAATCACCAGCGCCCCCGCATCCTCTTCCGGCCTGACCATGCACGCGACTTCGACCCAGCCAAGCTGCTTTGCCGCCTTCAAACGCCTGGCTCCGTCCATCACCCGGCCGTCAGCGGTGATAAATAGCGGCGGGATGCCACCCGGCCCCGCCGCGCTCATTCCGTCAACAAACGCATTCCATTGTTCCGCCTCCGATGTGTCCAGCGCCGTGAATCCTTTCCGCAGCGGATGCAACCGCAAATCCGCCGGGTCCCGAAGTTCTGTTTTGTTCATCATAAATGGAAAAAGAGCCACATCCCGCCGATCACTAGATACGCTCCCAGGCAAATGAATATCGCCGCCGTCACCAGTGCGTCCATGACCTTCAATTTTGGGTAGGGACGGTGCGCCGCGGCGTCCGTTTCTTGAATGCCGCTCGTTTCATCAATCAGCGGGGCTGGGTGATCGGTGAGCGCGTTCATAATTCGAACTTCGGATTTCGCTCCTCGCAATTCTTCAAAAAAGACGGAGGCATCGGCGACGTGCCTCCGTTAGCTGATTGTTTTGAAACAACGGGTTCTGCTGTGTCGTCGCCGGCGAGGCCCGTTGGGGGGTGGGAGCATTTCGGCGCGGAAAGTATTTTAGCCAGCAACAACATCAGCAACACCGCCGAGCCAAGAAGGATTGGAATAAAGGCAGTCATGATGGTAATCGGCTGAACCCTGTGTTCGGGAAAGACCCCATAGACGCGCGCCAGAGGTCGGATAAAGTGCCAGGTGTTGAGATCATTGCCCTACCTCCGAACGTTGCTCGACCTTTATTTGAACGTCGTGTAACCGTTCGGATTCAGACAGTGGAACCACCTCGCAGTTTTTGGGATCAAGCCTGGCGCGGTGGACCTCGAACCAGGCATCCGCTTCGGATATGAACCGCGATGCCCGCTCCCGCGTCGTCAGATCCAGTGACGGCAACCGGATTGCTGCACCCGCGTAAATAACGATGAATCCTCCACTCATCGCTTTTCTTCGGGGGTTGCCTCAATGATCATCTGCCCCGTCCGGTCCCATTCAACTAATTGCTTTTCGACGGCGTGGCGGACGATTTGTGCGGGCTTCACTCTGAACTTTTTAGCCGCTTTCTGAACACGGGATTTAGTGTCCTGTGAAAACCGAATGGGAACCGGATCAAGCATGGCTATGCGCTTCATTGAATCCTAATGTATAGCAATCGGATACCAGTGGTCAACTTTTTTTCTTGATTTTTTGCTATCCGTTGCTATCCATTGAGCTTGTGAACCTTAATTCTGCGATTCCGGTGCGATTTTCGAGGGATATTGCTGACAGGTTAAAAGCCGTGTCCAAAAATACGGGTATTCCTGTTGCTCAACTTGTGCGCACTGCGACAGAAAATTACCTTGATGAAATCGAATCTTCCAGGGCAGTGAAAATTGAATTGCGCGAGGCGCCCGTCGCCCCGCGCGCACCAAAAAAACAATCTAGTTCAATACCGCCTTCCGCTGCGGCAAAATTGGCACGCCGTGCCGGCGGGGAGAAGGGCTAGCGTCCATGCACATGATTTTTGCGCTCACTGTCAGTTGCCGGGCCCAGCGCCGCATCTTTGCCGCGGCCTCAAACCTCTTCGCTGCCGGCCACAGTGCCGCTATCTCCTCCAGCTCGGGCTCCAGCGTAACCCTCTTTGCAATTCCAGCATTCATGCGTCCACCGTGCCAATCCGGGTTGGACATCCGCTGTCCATGTGAACAACTCCAATAACTTAACTGCCATGAAAACCATCTTCTCCATGTTGGTAGCCAGCGTGCTGCTGTGCGGGTGCGTTTCCACTGTAAAATATCCGCCTTCAGGAGATTGGAATTCCGGTGTACGTGAGCTTGGAATGGTGGATGCTGACTCCGGCGCGTGGCCTCTTTCGCTTAATGCGCCGCCGCCAGCGGAGACTTATTATTTTGCTCTGCGCACCGTCGCTGCCAGTAAGTATTCTGTGGCACCCAATCAGATCGTGCTGGATGATGTGAGTGTGACTTTCGGCTCTGAAGTGGTGGGTACTATTCGTGATTGGAAAGCGACGGCTGAAGCTGGCCAAGATACTAACATTGCTCCGATATGGCCTCATGTAATTGAGGATAATACTCCAACTTTGCCAATTAAATCACCACGTGGTGCTGCTGAGTGAAAATTAAGTGGGACCGGCTGGATAACAGCCAACCGGCCCCTGACAAACGAACCATGAACCGCTTAAGCTCATATGGCCCATTTGCCGCCAAAAAACATACCGGCGTTTGAACCCTTTTCACAACGCAAAACCCTATTCCTGCCAGCGCCTGGTCTCGCCGGCGTCCTGGTCGAAATCGTTGCCGGCCGGCGCCGTTCCCGGAACAAGAGGTTTGCCGGTGCCGCTGCGGCCGTTGCGTGGTGCATCAAACATCGCAGCAACCTGGTCTTTTTCTTCAATGAAGATGCTGCCCAAAACTGAGTGCGCTTCCATCGCTGCAGGTCCGCTGCCGAGCCGTTGCAACACCGCCGCGGTATGCTTTTAGGTTGGCCTCCGAACCCATTTCAATCATTACTCTGAAGCCCCAAAACTCGCCGCTCCGGCAAAAACCGTCTTTTCCGACGTAACCGCCTTGTCTTCAAAGTCCTTCGGGGTCCTTTAGGACATTTCAACCTTTTCTCGTGGCCGTGATGGCGGTCTCCGCCGTGCCGGAACGCGAACTGGACGAAG
>Ga0265338_10001318_pt1 | contig 40654 bp, 33 predicted proteins | sample 42126metaG_FD_193579 | JGI IMG/M metagenome (GOLD analysis project Ga0265338, IMG submission 193579) | Rhizosphere microbial communities from Carex aquatilis grown in University of Washington, Seatle, WA, United States - 4-21-26 metaG | ecosystem: Host-associated > Plants > Roots > Rhizosphere... | reverse complement strand
CTTATACTGCGATTGTGACGCCGTTCAGAAACGGCGAACTGGACGTGCCTGCGCTCGAACGTTTGATCAAAATGCAGATCAAGGGCGGCGTGGATGGCATCGTGCCGGTGGGCACCACCGGGGAATCACCCACGGTCGATTACGCGGAACACGTCGAGGTCATCAAACTTTCCGTCAAATTTGCCGGTGGCAAAATCAAAGTGCTGGCCGGCACCGGCGGCAATTCCACCAGCGAAGCCATCTATCTGACCAAAGAAGCCGAGAAAGTCGGCGCGGATGGTTCCTTGCAGGTCGCGCCGTATTACAACAAACCCTCGCAGGAAGGTCTGTTCCAACATTTTCATGCGGTGGCGCGGGCGACCAAATTGCCCATCATGCTCTACAGCATCCCGGGCCGTTGCGGCGTGGAGATCGGCGTGGACACCGTGAACCGCCTCGCCCATGACAGCGTGAACATCGTCGGCATCAAAGAGGCGGGCGGCAGTTGCGACCGCGTGTCGCAATTGCGCGCGACCCTCGGCGAAAAATTCATCATCATGTCTGGTGACGATTCCTTGACGCTGCCGTTCATGTCCGTAGGTGCGCAAGGTGTCATCAGCGTGGCGAGCAATGTCATTCCGCGCGAGGTTGCCCACATGGTGAAAGCATTTGCCACGGGCAAACTGGCCACGGCGCTCAAACTGCACACGAAATTTTATCCGTTGTTCAAGGATCTGTTCATCGAGACCAATCCGACGCCGGTGAAAGCCGCGCTCGCGATGATGGGCGTCATCTCGGAAGAGTATCGCCTGCCACTGGTGCGCATGAGCAGCGCGAACCATGAGCGCCTCAAAAAAACGCTGAAATCTGTTGGCGTCCTGAAATAGTTGGCGTAAAACGTTAACCCATGCGCCTCCTCCAACGCCTGTTCGACAATAATCGAGCGTGGTCGGAATCTGTCCGCGCCGCGCAGCCGGATTTTTTCGAGCTGCTTTCCCACCAGCAAAATCCTGAATTTCTATGGATCGGATGTTCCGATAGCCGCGTGCCCGCCAACCAGGTCATCGGCGTCATGCCCGGCGAAGTGTTCGTGCATCGCAACGTGGCCAACGTGGTTTCACACACGGACCTCAACTGTCTCTCCGTCATCCAGTACGCCGTGGATGTCCTGAAAGTGCGGCACATCATCGTTTGCGGTCATTACGGCTGCGGCGGCGTGACAGCGGCCTTGAACCGGCAGAAACTTGGGCTGGTGGACAACTGGCTGCGGCACGTGCAGGACGTGCACCAGAAGCATCCGGAAAAAATCTCGAAGATCGCCGAAAAAACTGACGCCATCGACCGCCTTTGCGAATTGAACGTCATCGAGCAGGTGATGAATGTCTGCCAAACGACAGTCTTACAGGATGCCTGGGCGCGCAAACAGGAAATTGCCGTGCATGGCTGGATCTACGGACTACGCGATGGGCGTTTGAAGGATTTGAAGATCAACGTGACCCGCCCGGACGAGTTGGCTCCCGCCTATTCTGAAGCCTTTGCAGGGATGTGACGGCCAGCTTTTGCTTTCGCCCGCGAACGGCTCCGTTTAATCTTATCCTATGACGCGAATCATCATCGCTGGTTCAAAAGGTCGCATGGGCCACGCGCTGGTCCAATGCGCTACCGCCTATCCCAACCTCCAGATCGTCGGGGGCGTTGACCAGGGCGACGACCTGAATGCTGTCATCGGCAAATGCGACGCCGTAATCGATTTTAGTTCACATGCCGCGACCCTCAGCGTGGCTACTGCGTGTGCGCAAAACAAAAAAGCTCTCGTTATCGGCACCACGGGACACGATGACGCGGAAACGGACAAGATCAAAAAAGTTTGCGCGCCGATTCCCGTCGTGTGGGCCTCCAATTTCTCCACGGGTGTGAACACGTTGTTCTGGCTGACGCGCAAAGCGGCGGAGATTCTGGGGCCTGATTTCGACCTCGAAGTGATTGAGGTGCATCATCGGCTCAAAAAAGATGCACCCAGCGGCACGGCCAAAACACTGGCTGGAATCCTGGCGGATGTGCGCCATCTGCAATTGAACGAGGCCGCGCGTCATGGACGCCACGGCATCGTGGGTCAGCGCACCAAGAACGAGATCGGCATGCACGCCATTCGCGGTGGAGACGTGGTGGGCGACCACACGGTCATCTTCGCGAACAACGGCGAGCGACTGGAACTCACGCACAAAGCGTCGAGCCGCGACACGTTTGCCAACGGCGCGTTGCGCGCGGCCGAATGGGTCGCCAGCAAATCGCCCGGCCTATATGACATGGGCGATGTGCTGGGACTTAAATAATTTTCGATTGGCGATTGCCGATCGCCGATTTAAAAAACGTGCGTATGGCTGAGCATTCGACAATGGCGTTCATCGCGTTGGGTTCAAACCTCGGAAATTCGCGGCAAATCCTTTCGCGGGCGATGGACCGCTTGCAGCAACTCTCCCTCGTGGCATTGCGGAGGTCTCCGCTCATCGAGACCGCTCCGGTGGATTGCCCGCCGGGCTCGCCTAACTTTGTGAACGCGGTCGTCGCCATCGTGCCGCATTCCAGCGAGACGCCGGAATCGTTGCTGGCTAAGCTGCGGGATTTGGAAAAGGAATTTGGTCGTGTGCCAAAAACGGTCATGAACGAACCGCGTCCCTTGGACCTGGATTTGATCGCCTTTGGTCACGAAACACGGAACACGGAACACTTGGTTTTACCCCATCCACGGGCTCATCTGCGCCGGTTTGTGTTGCAACCGTTGAGTGAGATTGCACCGGATCTTGTCCTGCCCGGACAAATGAAAACGGTGGCAAAGTTGCTTGCAGAGTTGCCTGCGGGCTGAAGTTGAGCGAAAATCAGGTGAGAGGTTATGAGTTTACCATCGTTGATCCTGGCTTCGGCATCGCCGCGTCGCGCGGAGCTGTTGCGGCAATTGGAAGTTCCGTTCCAAGTGTTGCCCAGCGACGCACCGGAGCTGGAAGACGATTATCTTTCGCCCTTCGAGGTCTGCCAGCTCAATGCGCATCGCAAGGCGCGCGCGGTGGCCAAGAAACATCCGGATGCCATCGTGCTGGGCGCAGACACGCTGGTTTTTCTGGGGCGAGATATTTTGAGCAAGCCGGCAAATATCGATGAGGCGGAACGGATGTTGGAAAAACTTCAGGGCAAGACGCACCAGGTGGTGACCGGACTCAGCCTTATCCATATGCGCACGCATCGTGAAAGTATGTTCGCAGAGAGCACGGATGTGCGGTTTCGCGCGTTGACCGCCGAGCAGATCCGACATTATCTTGCGCAAATCAATCCGCTCGACAAGGCAGGCGCTTACGCGATCCAGGATCATGGTGAATTGATCGTGGAGGAGGTTTCCGGTTCGTTCACCAATGTGGTCGGGCTGCCGCTGGAACGATTGGAGACGGAATTAAGCCGATGGAAAACGCTTTAACGCCGCAACAGATCTACGATCAACTCTGGCACCGGGGTTCCGCCGCTTTGGAACATGGGCGTCCGCAGCTGGATGCTTTTCTCATGAACAGAAACAGCGACCTTCGGCGCGCCTACACCCTGGTGTTCCGGCCGAGTGCGGAGATCCGGGAGGCAGTGGGCCGGTTCCTGGTGGAGGTGGAACAGATCGCGCCGGAACAACATTTTTACGCGCCGGGCGAACTGCACACCACCGTGCTTTCTGTGATACCCGGCTCGGTCTCATGGCAGGAGCGGCTGCCGGAATTGCCCAGGATGCGTGGCCTCATTGCTGGAGTGCTTCGTGGAAAAAAGCCCTTCAACATTGAGTATCGGGGCGTGACTGCGTCGGCCGATGCGGTGATGGTCCAGGGTTTTCCGTGTGATGAGATGTTGTCGCATTTGCGCGATGCTTTGCGCGCCGCGTTCAATATGAGTGGCGTGGGTGCGGACATTGACCGGCGTTACAAAGTTTCCGCCGCGCACATCACCGTGATGCGCTACGGCGCCTTGGGCACGGATTGGAAACGATTGCTGGAATTGTTGCGCGCGAACCGGACGACTGAATTCGGCGAAATGCGGGTCACGGAGGTGCAGTTGATCTCGGGCGACTGGTATGCGTCGGCGGAGAGCGTGGAACTCGTTGAAACGTTCGAACTGCAGGAACCCTAGAGCGGTTTAAAAAATTCTATAGCCATTCGGTCAATGTAAAATTAGGAGCGGTCTTTTTAGGCTTTGGCTTCGTTTCGGCTCAGTTACAGGGTTTTTCAAACCTGCGCCTTCGCCAAAGCCTCGCCAAAGCCTAAAAATCCTCGCTCCGAATGGCCACAGAATTTTTTAAAACGCTCTAGGTGATGCGACTAAATCGTCGATGATGGTAGGGCGGGCAGTCCTCTGCCCGCCGCAGATGTAGTGAATCGCCTGGCTTCACAGCAGTCGGTCGACGGCGCGCACGGAGTGACGCGCCCTACCTAAATCCGCCCCAACTCCTGCCACAATTGCGCGCTCATCAGTTGGCCCTTCGCAAACATATCGAGGTCAAATTTCTCATTGGGCGAATGCGCGTTGTCATCCGGTAACGCCAGGCCGAGCAGCAGGGTGTCGGCATTCAGATATTTTTTGAACTGGTTGACGATGGGAATGGAGCCGCCTTCGCGCATGACGACGGGCTCCGCGCCGAATGCAGATTTTAGCGCGCGCAACGCGGCTTTCGCCTGCGGGCTGGTGGGGGAAACGAGATAGGGCTCCGCGCCATGGCCGGATTGGATCTCCAACTTCACCGTGGGTGGGCACAGCTTCTGCAAATAGCGCCGCGTGGCTTCGATGATTTTTTTCGGGTTCTGATCGGGGACGAGGCGCATGGTGATCTTGGCCCGTGCCCAGGCGGGGATAATAGTCTTGCTGCCTTCGCCCTGGTAACCGCTGGTGAGGCCGTTGATCTCAAAGGTGGGTCGGGCGGAGAATTGTTCCGTGGCGGTAAAGCCGCGTTCGCCGAACAGCTCCTGCACGCCGAGGAACTTCTTGTAGTCGCGCTCGTTGTAGGGCAGGCGCGCCATCTCTTTGCGTTCATAAGCAGAGAGAGGCTGGACGTCATCGTAAAAGCCAGGGATGGTGATGCGGCCGTTCTCGTCGCGCATCTGCGCGAGCAATTGACTCAAGGCCATGGCGGGATTTTCCAGCGAGCCGCCGAAAATTCCCGAATGCAGGTCGCGCGACGGACCGCGAACAATTATTTCCAGGGCCGCGATGCCGCGCAGGGCCACGGTGAGCGCCGGGAGTTTTTTTTCCGGCAGGCCGGTGTCGGACACGACGACGGCTTCGCATTGCAGGGTGGCGCGGTTCTGTTTCAAAAAAGTTTCGAGGCTGGTGCTGCCGACTTCTTCTTCGCCTTCGATGACGAAGGTGATGTCGCAGGGCAGGGGTGTGCCGGTTTTGAGATAGGCTTCGACGGCTTTGAGGTGAGCGAAGTTCTGGCCTTTGTTGTCGCTGGCGCCGCGGGCGATCATGGAGCGACCGACGATGCGCGGTTCGAACGGCGGGGTTTTCCAGAGTTCAAACGGTTCGGGCGGTTGCACATCGTAATGGCCGTACACTACGAAATGAGGCTTGTGGGAGCCGGCCTGGCGCGGCGTTTTGGCGACGACGACGGGATGGCCGCCGGTCGGACACAGTTTTGCGTCCAGGCCGAGTGCTTTGCAGTGCGCGACGAGCCAGCCGGCGCAGGCCTGCATATCGGGGGCGTGTTCGATCTGGGCGGAAACACTGGGAAAGCGGACGTAATCGCAGAGTTCAGCGATGAAACGCTTTTGGTTTTTGCGGAGATAATCCAACACCAATTTCATGGCGCTAGTATCCAGAGAATCGCGGGCAAGCCAAGCAATTGATGGAATTGGGAACATCCAACAACCAACATCCAACATCGAACAACCAATGGGGACAACCCTCACCCATCCGATGGGAGAGGGAGAGCCAACTATTGGCGGTGACTCGAACGGGTTGTCGCTACGGACGAACTGCCTGTCCGTTATTTCTTTTTCTTTTTGCCGCCGCCGAGGATGCCGTTGAGGAGCTGGCTTCCTTGTTGAATCACACTATCGGGGGCATTGGTTGTGGTGCCTTTGCCACTGAGTTGATTGACCAGGTTCACCGCGCTGCTGCCGACGCCGATGCCGGCGGTGAGGGCAATCTTCGCGAGCGCGGTCGTATCCTTTTTCATCTGCGGATTTCCGACGGTGCCGATCATCGTTACGAAAGGAGGCAATTCAATAAACGGCGTGTTTGGAGTGGTCGAAAGAGCACTCAGGCCGACGCTGGACGCGAGGTTGCGTTCCAACGAGATGATCACAGGGAAGTTAATGGGTGAATTGGTCAAAATATCATCGATTTTGACAGTGCCAACCGCGTCAGCCTTGAACAAGGTTCCCTCCACCGTGGCTTGTTTTAACTCAATCTCGCCATTGCCGGCAGTTCCATGTATGACGATGATATTGATCGGGGAATTGTTCAATTTTCCGGCGAGGCCAGTATCGGCATTGCCGGTCCCGCCCAGGGTCGTGAGGAGTGTGGAGGGGTTTTTTAACAGGTCAGGGATAACGCCGATGAAATTGAGCAGGCGGACCATGACGGGGCTGCGCAAATTGACCACGAGCAGGTTCATATTCGTGGTCGTGACGTCAAATTTTCCGTTCAGATTTTTCTTCAGGTTCGCGCCTGTGACGCCTGCACCCTTGATCTGGGCGACAGCGGTGACGGTGCCGCCGATCTGGCCTTTGCGATCCGGTTGGAAGGTGTCCACGAGCGGGGTGAGCGGGACGGTGTCCGCGTTGAACGCGACGTTATAGACGTAGCCAGGGATGCCGAGGTTTGCATCAATGTTGGCGGTCACCGGGCGGCCATTCATGGACATGCTGAACGGATTGAGGACGATATGACCACCATCGAGCTTGAGGGTGGTCTTGAAATTGTCGATCTCGAGTTCACGCAGATATAGTTTTCCGATGGTCGCGGCGACGGTGAAATTGCGGAACGGTGTGTTGACCGCAGCCGGCTCGGCGTTGGGTTCGGACGATGACGAAGAGGCGATGGTTTGCGCGGGCGCGGGTGCGGCGCCGGTCGCAGGGGTAGCACTGGGTTGGCCGCTGAAAATGTCATAGTAGCTGGTGAGATCGAGCGACTCGGCCGTGAGCGCCACGTTGCCGTGGATGACGTTGGTGATGGACATATCCACCTGGCCTTCCATCGTCACGGCGTTCTTCGCGCGGTCGGTGGGCGTCAGCGTAATCTGGAATTGTCTCAAGTTGGCGACCTGATTTTGCAAGGAGGCATCCACCAATAATTTGGCCTCGAGGGGGGAGCCGGGCTTGTCAGCCTTGGGATCGTTGACGACGAGTTTGGTCACTTGTGCGTCTGCTTTGAACGCGGTCGCGCCCTTGGGATCATATTGGGCGGTGACGGTGGCGTTGATATTCACGGAAACAAGTTTCTTGCCGGCGAGCATGGATTCGAGGAACGGCCGCACGGCGTTCTCGTTCAGATTGGCGAGGCCGATATTCAGGTTCACGGATCGGGCAGCGCGGTCGTACTCGCCGGACACGCTGAACGTGCCGCCGTCATTGCCGGCCTGGCGAAACGCACCGTTTAATTTCTGGATGTGGACGGCGTTCACGTCCATCCCCACTTCGAAATTCACATCGCTGGCGTAACTGTTGAATTCATTGGCGCCGACCTTCCCGGTAAAATCGGCAAGGACAAGGTCGCCGGTGATCTTTTGGGTGTTCTGCTTTTGCGAAATATGCGCGCCGACCTTCACCGTACCGGATTGGGCAGAGATGGTCGGTTGCGGAACAACCGCGAGCAGCCTGGACAAGGTGGCGTCGATGTTCGCCTGTAATTCCATCGCCCTGGTCACACTATCAAACGAACCGTTGCCCGAAACCGTGGCGACCGGCTGTTTCGCCTGAGAGAGGCTTAGTTGATAACTCGCGATCTGGAATTGTTTCAATTCCGTGGCATCCACATGTGCCGTTATGTCCACACCCGCCTGGGAAATGCGATTGCTGGCAACCGTTGCAGTGAGGCTATCGATGCCTGCGCTCAGGTCGATCGAGAGTTTGTCCGCCGCTGCCTGTGAGAGCTTGAGATTGGCGTGAAGGATTCCGGCCGAGACCATGTCACCGGCGAGGGCGCGCCAATCAGCGAGGTTGAAATTATTCACGGCCAACGTGAGCGACGAATTGCCGACGGTCGTCCCCGTGCCGCCCCAGGAGAAACTCAATGGCGCGGTCAGGTCGCCGCGCAGGAAGGACACATTGTTTTGTGCGCCTTCGAGCTTGAAGCTGCTGAGGTTGGCGCTGCTCTTGTTCAAGTCCACGGTCAATTGATATCCGGCATCGAGGTCGAGAGTGGGAGTGACCTGAGCCGCGCGTTTGATCTGGAGCTTGTTCAGGTCGAAGGTCCCAATGACGGTGACGAGTTTGCCGGCCTGCGAGATATCGATCTGGTTCGAGGAATTGATGGTGGTGGTGCCGAAATCGATGCCGTTCTTGACGCCGACGATATTCAACACCTGCCGGTCGATGGAGCGGACAGTCACGGTCACGCGGCCTTCATTTTTAGAGATATCAAAGGGTCCGCTGGCGCTGATCTCACCCAGCGGCGTCGTGCCGCGCTTGAATTGCAGCGCGAATTGTTTGATTTCGGTGGGCGTCATCTCGGAATGCAGCGTGACGGCGAGCGCAGACAAGTCGGACATGGCGCCGGAGGCTTTGGAGACGGCGAATTGCAGGTCGCCTACGACCGCACCCGGCTTCAAGTCGTCCGTGAGGGCGAAGCTGAAATTGCCCGTGGCGTTGGCGAGAAGCGAAGCTGCCTGGGTGACATCCGGCGGGTTGTTGGCCAGGGTCGCGTCAAATTGGAGCGCCATTTTTGCGGTCTGGCCGTTTTTGAGATTCTCGATGGAGAAATTCAAGTCATCGACTTCGCTGAAGTTACTTTTGCCTTTGTCGAATTCCTGGGTCTGGCGGATGGTTGCACCAGTGATCGCGATCTTACCGATGCTGATCTTCGGCGGCGCAGACGTTTTGGCCGGTTCTTTTGCTGTTTTAGGTTTTTCAGCTGAGGGCGGCGGCTTGGGGATGTTGCTTGAGCCATCCGGATGAGTGACGACGGTGATGGTGGGCGACACGATAGCGACTTCACTGACAACGATGTTGCCATGGATGATGGACCATAAACTGTAATTGGCGTGGATCTCTTTCGCTTTCAGGATGGGGTCCTGTCCCTTGACCTGCACCTGAACATCGTGCAACACCACGGAACTGAAGGGATGGACCTCGGCATCGCTGACCGTGACGTCCGCACCGACGGCTTTACTGACCTTGGGGAGGATAAAACCTTTGAAAAAACCGGAACTAGTGGCGATGAAATAGCCGATGAACACGAGAACCAGGAGAATGGCACAGACCACGCCGATGATTTTCAACCAGCGCCCAATCCAGCCTGAATAGGGTTTCCTGACGGGTGTATTAGCCTTAGCCATAAGATTCCTTTGTTTAACCCAGAAAGTGTAAGACGAAATTTAGCGAACAGCAAGAGGCACAATTGAAAAGGAAAAGGGCTGAATGACTAATTCCTAAATCCAAATGACCAAGAAATATCGGATGACGAATGGGTACTGGATAGTGATCCGTTAAATTGGTAATCAGTCCAGCCGGTGTTTAAGCTTGCCTTTTTGGGCTGTGCACGGAAGATTGCGCCCCCTATATGCAATCTGATAAGGCGCAAGCGACCTGGTTCTATGACGGTCTGGGCTGGTTTGAAACACACCGGAAACAAACGATCCAGGCAGCCGGGATCATTGCGGCTTTTGCCCTGATTGTTTCCTACTATTTTTACAGCCGCGGACAAAAAGAAGATGCGGCGGCGGCAGCGCTTTCACAGTTGATCCTCACCCGGGGAACGCCGGCGGAGTATATAAAATTCGAGGCGGACAATCGCAGCACGGAAGCAGCCCCCAAAGCGCTTTTGATGGCGGGGCAGACGCTGTTCTCCGAAGGAAAATTTCCGGAGGCGCAGGCGCAATTCCAAAAGCTTCGCCAGGAATATCGCACGAGTGAGTTTGCCGGCACGGCGGCGCTCGGAATAGCGACCTGCCTTGATGCGCAGGGCAAAGTGGACGAGGCGATCGCTGCTTATTCCGACGTGACGCGTCGCTCGGGTGACATTGCGGCGATCCAGGCGGAATTTTCGCTGGGCCGTCTTTATGAAACGAAGGGCGACCTGGACAAGGCGACAGCGCATTACGATGCCGTGGTCCAGATGGCCGGTAATTCCAACCTGGGCAATGAAGCGTATATGCGGGCAGGCGAATTGCGCGCGGCGCATCCCGAGCTGGTCAAGCCGGGCCAGGTTGTGCCGCCCATGAATCCGGGCCAATGATTACGCCAGCCACGCGATGGCTGGTGAAGGCAGATCCAGAATTTTTTGAGATTTCTCTCCCGGAGGGGGAGAGGATGTGGGAATAAGGAAAAACCGTTAACCAAATTCTCCGGTACAGCCGGATTTCACAACTATGAAACCATCCTTGTTGAAACAGTGTGTGGCGGAATTCATCGGGACATTCACGCTCATCTTTGTCGGTATCGGCGCTATCTATAATCTCGGTTCGCTTCCCGGCGGCGGGGGACTGCTCGGCATTGCTTTTGCGCATGGTTTGGCGATCGCGGTCATGGTCAGTGCCACGGGCGCCATCTCCGGCGGCCATCTGAACCCGGCGGTGACGTTTGGATTATTGCTCGGTGGAAAGATTTGTCCGTCACGCACGGCGGCGTATTGGATCGCCCAACTCGCAGGTGCGACAGCGGCTGCGTTTTTGTGCCTGCATCTGTTAGGTCTGGAGGCGGTGAAAACTGGAACACCGGATATCCCTATGAATGCCACGGCAGCGGCAGAAAATCTGGCGCCGAAGGTTTCGATGTGCCAGGCCATTGTCATTGAGGCGGTACTCACATTTTTCCTCGTGTTCGTGGTATACGGCTCGGCGGTCGATGGGCGCGCGCCGAAGATCGGCGGCCTGGCCATCGGGTTGACCATCACGATGGGGATTCTTTTTGCCGGGCCATTGACCGGCGGGGCGATCAATCCGGCGCGTGCCTTTGGTCCGGCGCTGGCGTCCGGCCACTGGAACAACCAGATTGTTTATTGGGTGGGACCGTTGATCGGCGGAGGTCTGGCCGGGCTCCTCTACGGGCGATTTTTGATCAAAGAAGACAACTAGATTCCGCAGGACTGAAAGACGCACATGAAGTTAACGATCATCGGCACGGGCTATGTGGGACTGGTGTCGGGCACTTGTTTCGCGGAGGTGGGACACCAGGTCGTCTGCGTGGATAATGACGCGACGAAGGTGAAGATGTTGCAGGGCGGCGGCATTCCCATCTACGAACCGGGCCTGGAGGAGCTGGTGAAGAAAAACGTCGCGGCGGGACGTTTGAGTTTCACCAACAGCACGGCGGAGGGTGTGGAGAAATCGGATGTCATCTTCATCGCGGTGCCTACGCCGCCGCAGGCGGATGGTTCGGTGGATCTGAGCTTCATTGAACGCGTGGCGCGGGACATCGCCAATTCCATGACGGAATACAAGATCATCGTGGACAAGAGCACGGTGCCCGTCAAAACCGGTGACAAAGTCGCGGAAACCATCAAGCGCTATTGCCGTACCAAGGTGGAGTTTGACGTGGTGAGCAATCCGGAATTTCTCCGGGAAGGTTTTGCGGTGGACGATCTGATGCATCCGGATCGCGTGGTCATCGGCGTGCGTTCGCCGCGCCCGATCGAGGCGATGAAGAACATCTACACGCCGTTCAAGGCGCCTATCATCGTCACGGACATCAATTCGGCGGAACTCATCAAGCATGCGGCGAATTCTTTTCTCGCGCTCAAGATATCGTACATCAACGCTATCGCAAATATCTGCGAGGCGGCGGGCGCGAATGTGCAAGAGGTGGCCACGGGCATCGGGCTGGATGAACGTATCGGGCGGCGGTTTTTGAACGCGGGCATCGGTTTTGGCGGCAGTTGTTTTCCCAAGGACCTGAGCGCGTTCATCAAGATAGCGGAGCAGATCGGTTACGATTTCCGCCTGTTGAAAGAAGTGCAGCGCATCAATTCGGAACAGATGGACCGGTTCGTGAAAAAGATCATCGAGACGCTCTGGGTGTTGAAGGATAAAAAGATCGGCGTGCTGGGGCTGGCCTTCAAACAGAACACCGATGACATCCGTTCGTCACCGGCGATCGACCTGTGCCTGCGGTTGTTGAAAGACGGCGCGACATTGCGCGTGCACGATCCCAAGGCGATGGACAAGGCAAAGTCGCTGCTGCCGAACGTCACGTACGTGCACGATATGAACGAGGTCGCCGAAGGCTGCGATGCGCTCGTGGTCGCGACGGAATGGGACGAGTTCAAGAAGCTCGACCTGGAACGCGCCAAGAATGCACTGACGCATCCCATCATGTTCGATGGCCGTAATCTCTTCGATTCGGCTGAGATGGAAGAGCGGGGCTGGGTGTATAAGAGCATCGGGAGGTAAGTTTTAAGTGCTGAGTTTTTAATTTTTAGTTGGAATGAGTGACTCAACTAAAAATATCGTCGAGGTCAGCGCGGGGTTGATTTTCTACAAGGGCAAACTACTTATTACGCAGCGTCATGCGGGGGCGCACCTGGGCGGGCTGTGGGAATTTCCGGGCGGTAAGCGCGAGGCGGGCGAGACGTTTGAGGAATGCCTAGTGCGCGAGTTGCGTGAGGAATTGGGTGTGGAGACGGAGGTGGGGGAGCTGTTTGAAAGTGTCACCCATGCGTATCCAAGTAAGACGGTGCAGCTTAAATTCTTCCTGTGCCGGCTGCTGAAAGGCGAACCCAAGGCGATTGATTGCGCGGCCGTGCAGTGGGTGACGCGTGCGGAATTGGAGGATTATGAATTTCCGGCGGCGGATGAGCGGTTGTTAGAGAAACTGCGGGCTGCGACAGGGCTTTGGATATAGAAGCCAGCTTCCGAAAGTGCCTACGAGCGAAGACCGGCCTTTTTTAGAATATAGCGGCGCAGCCAGATGCCGCCAGCAATCATTAGGATGGCACAGAGAAACATGGAACAAACGCCATCCCAAAGCCTTTCTCTATTTGTATCTAGTTCAGGATCGATGAGAATTTTTGCATTAACGAAAATGCTGGCCATCAATACCGTCGCGCCAAAAACTGCGAGTCCAGCCATCCAAAACATGCCGTACCCGAACGCCCAAAGTTCGGCTAACCAGAGATTCCGCGCGCGCAAGGCGCAGTAAACTGCTTTATTGGTTCGGTTTAGAACCATACCAAACAATTATAGCTTCCCGTAGAAATCTTCGACGACTTTTTTGAGGTTGTTCTCTTCCGGCTTCACGATGCCGAGTTCGCGCTGGGCGTTCTCGGGAGAATCGCTGGCATGCGCGGCGTTGACCATGATGTTGGAGCCGAATTCGCGGCGGATGGAGCCCGGGGGCGCCTTGGACGGATCGGTCGGCCCGAGGACATCGCGGATCTTGCGCACGGCTTCCAGGCCTTCATACACGAGCGCGATGCACTTTTCGGTGCCGGGATTGTTCATCTCGGACTCGGGGCATTCCTTGGTGGAACGGCCGGACATGAAACGCACGATGTTATCAAATTGATTGTCGCCGAACGCGGCGCCGAGGATCTCGCCGAGTTGTTTTTCCTCCGCGGCCGGGATGGGGAAGCCAAATTCTTTTTCCACGGCGACCTTGGCCTTGGCGGCGACGACGTCTTTGAGCTTGGTGCGCAACACTTCGCGGACGGGGCCGTAAAATTCCGCCGCCTGTGCCGTGCTCATGCGGAGCAATTTGATGGCGACGATGGAAAGACCAGTGCGGGAGAAGAAATCGATGACGTTGCCGGGTCGGCCGGTGGCGAAACGGAAATTGTCGGGCTTGATGAGCACGAGCGTGCGCTGGCCGGATTCGCCGGGCTTGTAGGTGAGCACGTTTTCCAGCAGGCCGCCGTCGCGGTCGGAATAGCGTGTCCAGAGCTTGAGCTTGTGTTCCACCTCGTCAGCGGTCGGTGCGGCGAGCACAGCGGGTTCGAAATAACGGACCTGGCCGTTTTCGCCGGTGATGAGGTCGCCGTAGGTGTCGCGGATGGTCTCACCGCCGGAACGGTCGGCGCTGATATTGCCGACGACCGAGCGGACCTTGCGCACGGCGTCTTCGCCCTGGAACACCAGGAACATGACGCGGCGGCGGCGGCCGGTCTTGGTATCCGGCGAGAAATTCTGCACGATATAATCGAAAAGGAGTTCCTGGACTTTTTTGTCCTGCGGATCGTGGGCGGAGATAATGGCTTCGGAATATTGCTTTGCGAGTTCCGCGCTGGGGGCGAACATGCGGGCGGCGACCAGTTCGAGTCCGGTACGCGTGATGAGACGGGTGAGGATGCCGCCGGTGCGAGATTTGTGCAGCGAATACGGCGTGATGATGACGTAAGCGAGTTGTTGCGGCATAGCTTAACTCGCAGCAGGCGGGTTGGTGGGCGGAGGAGTGGCTTTGCCACCGAGGATCTTGAACATCACCGTGCCGCAGGTGGGACATTTGCCCTTGATAGCCTTGCGACCGTTTTTCATCACCTCTTCCACGCCGTCAACGATTTCCTTCTTGGCTTTGCATTTGACACAATATCCTTCAGGCATAAAAAATTTCCGGCTACAACGCTTCATGCGCTGTTGCGGTCACGCGGATAGCTTAGGCGGGGTCAATCCGCAGAGTCAATGGCAAAGGGGCAGGCGCTTCGAAGTGATAATTCTCAAGTTACTTATTACAAGCAACTTGGGTTAAATTATGCGCCAAAGAGTCTCAGCCGGATATTATAGAAAATGGCCGTATTTTAATTGAAAACGGCCACAAATCCTCCGTGCGGCGTCAGGGTGATTTCGAGCTTCTTATCATGGTTCAATTGCACCGCCTGCTGCTTGAATGAGAGGTTTGCCTCGCCGCCGTCTGAGATAAGCTGGCCGGATTTGGCCCCGCGCAGTTCGCTGAGGTCGAGCGTCAGCTTTTTCTCTGTCGTTTCGCCATTGATGCCCGCTATGTACCACTTGCCGTTACCTTTGCGGGCGAGCACCACGAATTTTCCAGGCCAGCCATCGATAAACTTCGTGTCATCCCAGACGCTGGGGATGCTTTTGATGAAGTCCTTCACGTAAGCCGGCGCCTTGGCCATGCCTTCGGGAATCTCTGCGTAATGGGTGATGCCGGAGGTGAAGATGACCGGCAACGCCAGTTCGAACGCGCTGGTGGTGCGGCGGGTGACGCGTTTATTGATGCGGTCAAGCACCATGGGCGTGAAATCCATCGGGTCGAAGACGTTTCGCGTGAAGGGCAGCATCGTGGCGTGCGTGGGTTCTTCATCCGTGTTCTTTTGCTCGAATGTGATGAATTCCTCGCCTTTGATGGCTTCCATCGTCATCAGGTTCGGATAGGTGCGCTCCCAGCCGCGCGGCAGTGTCGCGCCGTGAAAGTTCATCGCAAAACCGTACGGTGCGGCATCGGTGAGGATGTCGATGTAGTAATCAATGACGGATTGGCCGTCGCCGCCAAAGAAATCAATCTTGAGACCGGCGACGCCTAGAGCTTTGAGTTTATCGAACTCTGCGATGCGGCTTTCGTGGGTCAGCATCCGGCCGCGCGGCGTTTGCGGGGTGGTGTTCCAATCACCGGCGGAGTTGTACCAGAGGAGGATCTTCACGTTCTTAGTGCGAGCGTAGTCCACGAGTTCCTTGATCTTGTCGTAGCCGATCTGCTTATCCCACAACGCGTCAATGAGGCAATAACTCCAGCCCAGGTCGGCGGCGTAATCGATGAAGCGCTTTTGGGTGTCATAATTCGCGCTGCCATCGCCCAATAACGGCCAGCTCCACGAGGCTTTGCCAGGTTTGACGTTTGCGCTCATGGGATAGGCGGGTTTATCGGCGAGATCGATGCCCAGCGTGGATTCGGCGATGGTCTTCAGGCTGCCGATGGCGATGATGCGCCAGGGGGTGAGCCACGGGAGCGTGGATTGCGGCAGCGCAGGGCCGTTGAAGACCGTTTCGCGCGGGTCGGCGAGCGCGATGGAGTATTCGCCATCCGGCGATTCAGAGGCCAGATGCGAGGCACAGTAATTTCGAGGTAAGGAACCCTCGCTCAGGAGCACCCACGTGTCCCGGGTATGGAACAGGGCGGGAAAAACCCAGCCCGCGCCCAGCGTGGACGGCGTGCCGACGGGGATATCCTTCTGGTAATACTCCTCATAGGCGGGATTGGATTTGCCAAAGCCGGTTTTGGAAACCTGCATCGGTTGCAACCAGGCGTGTGTGTTCGTTCCAAAATGGAACGAGGAGACTTCTGCCGTGATGTGAGGGAAGGCGGCATTGGTGTCTGGAAAATAATAACGATAAGCGACGCCGTCGTTGGAGACCTGGAAGATGATGTCCATGGGATGCCTATCAGTCGTTTGGAGATGATAGACCTTTTTATTCGCGCGATAATCATTCACGCGCCGTTTGGTGGTGAGAATCTCGTAATGGTCACGCACTTTCTCGACCTTGGATTGAGCAATCAGTGTCAGGCCTTTGGAAAAGTCCGCGTCATCGCGTATGAGGCCCAGTCGCGATTCCACCAATATCGGGCTATTACCGCGTGAAACCCAGTAATGCGGGACGCCATCGTTTCCGACGCCGAAAGTGAGGCCGATGCTTCCATCAGGACTGGTCAAGTCCGGCATCACGATGACGTCCGCCGCCGCGTGGATGGCGAAAAGAGATAGTGCGCAGCATAAGTAAAATCGCGGCCAACATTTCGAGACAGGCTTCATGCGCGCGAATTTGGGCGGGAGGGGGATTGTTGTCCAGAGAATTGGTTGAGCTGGTAACAGAAGCAGGCAAAACTATTTCGGATTTTTATTTGCGACCCATTCTTTCATGTGGGCGTCTACCTTGCCTTTTAGCTTCCGGAGATCGGCCACTTGCTGTTGTTGCGAAAGGTTGGGATTTTCGTCCAGCATCTGTTCCTGGATGAATCGATTGTGCTCAACGGAGCAAGGCACACAGAGATGCTGCGTTTTCTGGACGCCGGCAACCAGCGCGAGAAAATCGGCGCCTCCGGAGCAAGGCCCGCCGCCGCAGTATTCACAATGGGCATTGCGTTCTACGGCTGCCAGCGCGCCCGTTACGAGCTTAAAACACTCATCGCAAAGGTTGGCAGTTTTCTGAACGCCACCATTTTTATTTATGAAGTGACGGGTGGCCTCCCGTTTATGACATGAAATACACAGCATTGCAGGCCATCACCTTATATCCATCCTTTGTATTTTACCAATCGTTTATAAGGTCGCGTCACACCGTTTTCAAAAATGGACACATCATTTCGGCGCTTCTGATATCTCATCCGGCATCCTTGACATAGCAAATGATATTCGGTTCCGACCTTTTCAAATTTGAATTTTGAGCTGCCACAGGAACAATCCGGCATCCAGGCATCGCCACGATAAGCCCATTTCCGGTATCTATCGTAAAGGAAGAGAGAGAAAGGTATGAGGGCTACACCTGCGATAAATCCCGGAATCGCCAGCCAAAGTCCGCCGATGTGATAAAACAGCTTTGCCGAATTGTAGCCCAGAGAAATCATCACGATAAAAACGAAGAGTTCAATGAGCGTCATACCCTTGGATCACTTCGCCGCAGCCGCTTGTTTCCTCAACTCCGTCTTCAAAATCTTTCCGGTGGCGTTACGGGGCAAGCCCGGGACGATGACGAGGCGTTTGGGGACTTTGTAGTCCGCCAGGCGTTCGCGGATGAATTGAAGCAGGACCTTTTCATCGAGCGTTACGCCATCGGCGGCGGCGAGGTAGGCGAGGGGTTGTTCGCCTTTGCGGGGGTCGGGCACGCCGATGACGGCGGCCTCTTTCACGCCGGGATATTGATAGAGGATCTCCTCGATTTCGCGCGGATAGACATTGTTGCCGTTGACCAGGAGCATGTCTTTCTTGCGGTCGGTGATGTAATAATAGCCGTCGGCGTCGCGATAGCCGATGTCGCCGGTGAGCAGCCAGTCTTGGCGGAATACTTTCGCGGTTTCCCCGGGCTGATTCCAATAACCCTGCATCACGTTGCCGCCGCGCACGCAGATTTCTCCGACTTCGCCAGTGCCGAGCATTTTGCCGGCATCATCCTGGATACTCATCTCGACGTGGACGATGGGCAGGCCGATGGAGCCGGGCTTGTGGTCGCCGCGTAATGGATTTTTGGCGACAACGGGGCTGGCTTCGCTCAGGCCGTAGCCTTCAATGAGCGGGATGCCGAAGCGGGATTCGAAATCGCGCAACACCTGGACAGGCAGGGGCGCGGAACCGCTGACGCAAAGGCGGAACGGTAGTTTGGTGAGCGGCTGGCTGACGAGGCTACGATAAAACGGCGGGATGGCGGGCAAAATGGTGGCTTCGCGCGCGAACAGCTCCTGGAGCATGGTGCGCGGTTGGGCCAACGATTTCACGAGGACGATGGTGCCGCCGACGATGAGCGGGAGAAATATTCCGACGGTGAGCATGTAACTGTGGAACATGGGCAGGAGCACGGCCATGCGGTCCTGGTCCACAGTCTCCAACACGATTCGGCAGCTCTCGACGTTGTGGAGCAGGTTGCCGTGGGAGAGCATGGCGCCCTTGGGGCGGCCGGTGGTGCCGGAGGTGTAGATGATGACGGCGAGATCCTTCTCGCTGCGTTCACTACCGGCGAATGCCGAATGACGAATGTCGAATGGTTGTGATGCGAAATCTTCGACTTTAAGAATTTTTAAGCCCGGTCGAGCGGCTTGCAGTGCGGCAGTATGCACGCTCAATTCGGCGTCGGTTATCAAAACGTCAGTGCCGCAATCGTTGAGGATGTAGCTGACCTCGGCAGGCTTGAGGAAATTATTTATGGGCACGACTACGCCGCCGGCCTCGAGTATGCCGAAGAGCGCGGGGACGAATTCGGGGCAGTTCTTGAGCCAGAGCGCGACGCGGTCGCCCGGTTTGACGGCAAATTTTTCGCGCAGGAGGGATGCGACGGCGAGGGATTGCGTCCAGAGTTCGGTGTAGGAAAATTCGCGGTCGCCCCAAAACATGGCGACTTTGGCGGGCTGCTTGTGGGCGGAAGCGCCAAAGGCGCGGCTCAGGTTCATGGAAAAAATGTAAGGAGAGACAGGAGAGTTTTAAAGCGGAAACGACCACGGGTCAGCGACAACGTCCCCAGCGCGAGACTAGCCGCAGCGTTTTGCCTACCGTAAGTCAGTTTAACTATCCAAAAATTGCCAGCTAGCCACGTGCTGCGGCTGGTCTGCGACACAGCCGCCGTCCAGAGCTTGATCAGTCAGCGCCGACTGACGTCGGCGACTACAAGGATGAAGGATGCTTCGCCTTAGGTGGTCGATTCACGCGTTAGTGAACTTGCAACTTTAACTTTTTCGGCGTGACGTTATATTTTAGCTGTGATTGACACCGAAGAGCAGTTGGCCGCGTATCTCACGACATTGCGCGCGGCGGTTTGGGTAGCAGTGGACACGGAAGCGGACAGTTTACATGCGTATCCGGAGAAAGTTTGTCTCATCCAGATCAGCACGGTCGAAGGGGACCGGCTGGTGGACCCGCTGGCGGGCTTTAGGCTGGATCCGTTACTGGATGCGCTGGCGGGGCGTGAACTGATCATGCACGGGGCGGATTACGACCTGCGTCTGCTGGAGAAGCACCACCAATTTATCCCGGCGACCATCTTTGACACGATGCTGGCGGCGCGACTGGTGGGGCACCGGCAGTTCGGCCTGAGCTTTCTGGTGAAGCATTATCTGGGTGTGGAACTCGATAAGGCGTCGCAAAAGGCGAATTGGGCGGTGCGTCCGCTCACGGAGCGCATGGAACGCTACGCGCGCGCGGATACGCATCATCTGAAATCGTTGTCGGACCAATTGAGGGCGAAGCTCATCGAGAAAGGCCGTTACTCGTGGCACCAGGAATCGTGCGCACGGCTCATCCAGGATTGCACGAACCCGGAACCGGTGGATGAGGACGTGGTGTGGCGATTGAAGGGCAGCAACGGGTTGAGCCGGGGCGGGCTGGCGGTGTTGCGCGAGCTGTGGAAATGGCGCGAGAAGGAAGCGATTGCGGCGAACCGTCCGCCATTCTTCATCATATCGCATGACACGCTGCTGGATATTTCGGCGGCGGTGGCGGAGAAACGCCCGGTGGACCCACTCGTGCCGGCCCGGATCCCCGACCATCGGCGGATCAGTTTGATGAAGACCATCCGGCAGGCGATGACCGTGCCGCCGGCAAATTTTCCGGATTTCATCCGGCGCGAAAACCATTATCCGACGGAGGCGGAGAAGAAGCGCTTCCTGGAACTGCAAAAGCATCGCGACCGTCATGCGGAGGTTTTGGATATCGACCCGACGCTCATCGCGAGCAAGTCGGTGTTGTCCGACCTGGCGCGTGATTGGGAGAAGCATTCACCGCGATTGATGAACTGGCAGCGGGGACTTTTAAAATAAAATTCAAATGAGGTTGCCTTCCGAATCAGTCCTGCTGCGCAGGAGAGAGCCCTCACCCGCGGCTGCGCCGCACCCTCTCCCATTTCATGGGCGAGGGCATCGCGGCAACCCGAAACATTAACGAAAACAGGCTGAACTTGTAACGCGGCGGTTCAACAGTTACTTTACGCGTCCTTATGGAAAAAGTCGTCATTATCGGCACGGGTTGCGCGGGGCTTACGGCCGCCATTTACGCGGCGCGGGCGAATCTGAAACCGCTGGTACTCACAGGCATCATGCCCGGCGGATTGCTCACCACTACGAGCACGGTGGAGAATTTTCCCGGCTTTCCCGAAGGCATCGACGGCTATGAATTGATGGTGCGCCTGCAAAAGCAGGCGGAACGTTTCGGCGCACGCGTGCAGTTTGGCACGGTGGATGCCGTGGACCTGACGAAGGCACCGTTCAAGCTGACGGTGGATGGCGAACCAGTGCTGGCGGAAACGGTCATCATCGCGACGGGGGCGGGGCATCGTCACCTGGGGCTGGACACGGAACATCTGCTGGATAAAAAAGGCGTGACGTATTGCGCGACGTGCGATGGCGCGTTGCCGATGTTTCGCAATCAACCGCTGGTGGTGGTGGGCGGCGGGGATTCGGCGTGCGAAGAGGCGACCTACCTCACACGGTTCGCCTCCACGGTGTATCTCATTCATCGCCGCGACACGTTGCGCGCCTCCAAGGTGATGATCGAGCGCACGTTGCAACACGCGAAGATAAAACTCGTTTGGGACACAGTGGTGACCGAGATTCTCGACGTGAAGCAGGACAAGGTGACCGGGGTGCGCGTGAAAAATCTCAAGACGGGCGCCGAGCGGGTGATCGATTGCGCGGGAGTTTTTGTGGCCATCGGCCATGTGCCGAATACGCAGATTTTCCGTGGGGTGCTGGATATGAATGAGGCGGGTTACATCCTGCCGAAGAAAGGGAGTGCCACCAATGTGCCGGGAGTTTTTGTGGCGGGTGATTGTTCCGACCATGTTTACCGGCAGGCGGTCACGGCGGCGGGAATGGGTTGCGCGGCGGCGATTGATGCGGAACGTTATCTCGCGGCGATGAACGAATGATTTTGCATGGAAGAGAAGCAGCCATCTGAGAAGGAAACCAAAACCGGGAGTGAAAATCCGGCGGGCGAAAAAGAAGTGAAGAAATTAACGCCGGAAGAACAGATGGCGGCGTACGAGAAAGACCTGAAGGAGAATGATTGGGGGCATCAGCCGTGCTAGTAGCTTGAACTGCCTTCCTGATCAGCCCGCTGACGCAGGAGAGAATTTAGCCCGCCCTCATCCCGCGTGGTACTCACTCGCTCCCGCTCGCTCGGCCTGACGGCCTTTGTCCCGCTGCGCGGGACAAATTCCTTTCGCCATTTCCCAAATGGCTCAAGTCTCCCCCCAGGAGAAGGAGAATAGCAGGACCGGACGGCCGCGAATGGAAATTTGTACCCTTCTGAATGAAGAGATCACGGCAGCCTGAAGCGATAATAGAGCTGGCTGTTGCCCGGCGTGTCGGCATTGGTGGCAGTGTAGTTGCCGGACAGGTCGATTGAATTGGTTTTGATGGGCGTCCACTGAGAGATGGGCAAAAAGAGATTGGTGGTGACGACCAGATAGTTTGTGCCACCGCCCGGTCCGTCAGAACCGGTGAAAATTAAATTCGTTCCCACTTGAACCATCGCGGCATCCGAAAGCGGGTGAGAGCCATACTCGAAAGCGCCGAGGTCGGGCGCGGTTCCCACGAAGGCAAAGCCATCATTCGTGCCGGCATTGACCAAATCACTTGTGCCGACCAATTGGGCAAAGGCGATATAGGGCAGGTTGCCATTGGCCTGGCGGGGCGCAGTGAGCTGGCTGGCGTCGAACCCCTGGAAATCGCCGGATGTCACGGTGACGGACAGGGTGAAGTAATTGTAGGAGATGTCGTTCGTGATGGCGTTGCCGAGCTCGGAAACTTCACTCGATTTGGCGCTGAAGCCCAGATTGTTTTTCATCACGTGATCAAAACCAGGGACATCCCCGGTGTTCGTGTTGCCGATATTGCAGATCATGTCGTAATTCACGTTGTTCCGGTAGGCAGTGTTGTTGAGCCACACCTGGCCACTGGCGTGATGGTTTGCATAAAAGCCGTTCGCCCGGTTGCTCACGGTCAGGCAATATTCGACGATATGGTGCGGTACGGGACTGGGAACCGGCCCGAGCGCATCGCCGTAGCCACCCGCTTTGATGCCATTGGCATCGCCACCGGTGCTCGTGAAATTGGTATAGTAACCGTTATACATCGACCAACAATTGGTGAACGTGACCACGGCAAAGGCGTTGATGCAATCGTAGCCGTCGTCACTATTGAACCAGGAGCGGCAGCCGGAGATGACATTACCCGTGCCGCTGGTGTGGCCGGGATGACAGCCGAAGCCGTCGATGTTCCCGATGGAGCCGCCATCGAGGCCACGATTATTCCACGCATCGCAATTCAGCACGAGATTGTTGGCCCCGTCGGTCAGGTACCAGCCAATGCCCCGGCCATCGTGCATGCGCAATTGCTCAAAGCGGTTATTGTTGCCCGTGACGCGAAAGCACTCCGATTGCGTGTGGATGCTGGGAATAGTGATCTGCACGCCCACCACATCGAATCCCTTGAATATACAATTGTTCGCGGCGGCAAGAAAAGCCGTATGACGATTCGTGATGGTGTTCACCGCAGTAAAGTCAAACACAGGCAATTCGCCTGGATAAGCGATGTAACTGATATTGTTTTTAGTAAAATTGTTAACGATCACGTACGGTCCGGTCTTGTTCGTGGCGGTAAGATTTAACACGGTCAAGAAGTACGTTCCGCCGCGCAGAAAGACAGTGTCGCCGGAACTGGCAGCGGATTGCGCGTGCATGATGGTTGCAAATGGATGATCGATGTCGCCGCTATTGGAATCCACGCCATTGGTTGCCACGTACCATGTATTGGCTGAGAAGAGTGAAAAAGTGGTCAGGAGCAAAAACGCGGACGCAAAAAATCTGGTCTTTAACGACATACGGCCAATCAGTGGTGTTTCAAGATAGTGTGGAGGAAACGGTCGTGTTGCGCCATGACCATAATAGGTCATGTGGATGGTTAGCTATAAGCATCGTCAATAATAATCGGTAGTGCCTGAATTGCCTTCTTAGTCAGTCCCGCTGCGCGGGAGAATACCCTCACCCGCCTCGCTATCGCTCCGCACGCGGACTCGCTCGCGCCCGCTCGCTCGGCCCAGAGGGCTTTCGCCCCGCTACGCGGGACGAACTCTTTTCGCCATTTCCCAAATGGCTCAAATCTCCCGCAAGCGGAGAGAGGGCATAGCGGCAATTCAGGCACTACCGATTATCGAATTGAAAATCCTGCTTAGGTTCGGCACATTGAACCTATGACGAAATCAGTTTTCACCGGGCCGGTTTACGTGGTGCGCGACAATATCGACACGGACCAGATCATTTCTGCGCAATACCTGAATCTGGTGCCCACGATCCCCGAGGAATACGAAAAACTCGGCAGCTACGCGCTGGCTGGATTGCCGGATTCGCTCTATGCGACGCGTTACGTGAAGGAAGGCCAGATGAAGAGCCAATACCCCATCGTGCTGGGCGGCAAGAATTTTGGGTGCGGCAGTTCGCGCGAACACGCGCCGATCGCGCTGGGTGCGGCGGGATGCGAAATCGTTTTGGCTGAAAGTTTCGCGCGTATTTTCTTCCGCAATTCCGTGGCGACCGGGGAGTTGTATCCCTGCGAAATCACGCAGCGCCTTTGTGACACGCTTAAAACCGGCGACGTGGTGACCGTTGACCTGGATGCGGCCACGGTGACCGTGCAAGCCACGGGCAAGGTTTATCACTTCAAGGCGCTGGGCGATGTGCGCCCGGTGGTGGATGCCGGGGGGTTGTTCAATTACGCGCGCCAGACCGGGATGATTGCGAAGTAAAATCAGGCTGGTTATTCAGGTATCATAACGGGAACGAGTTTTTGAGTTCCTGCTTCATTTGTGGAAACCTGGGACTGGGCGATATCCGGGCCACCCTGTTATTTCGCCGGTCGTTACGACGATGGCGAGATTGCTGAATCCAACTAATTCGCCGCGCGTTGAATTAACACGTCATTAGTCAGCGACCCCTTTTCTTTTTAAAAAATGTAAGCACTCCATTAGTCATCCTTGACTCGTTTTGTTTGGCTCTGTCGTTCTTGAATTCGTTTGACAACATCGTCAGAAACCTCCCCAATTTCAAGCGGAGCTTTCACATCCATTTTCAGGAACTTACGTAAACCGATGATCAGAGGCTCAAGATGAGTTTGGCTCGGAGAGGCGTCAATTATTTGAAGAGTTTCACTTGCATATCCATTGGCAGCCAGTTCAATAAAAAATTCAATGACATCCGACAGGTTTTCTTTCACGAAATCAATGGATTGGATAAAACCTCTTGTAGCACTCAGCGACTCCTCTTTCCGGTTGAGCTTGAGCAATGCAAAAGCCAACGTGAATTGGATTGAAACACTTTTTGGATCTGCCTGCTGTGCTTTCTGAGCCCATGACAGGGCTCTTGGCAAAAGAGGAGTGATCGTTTTTTTAACAATTTCATGAGCTATAGCTTCCAAATTCTCAGCAGTAGAATCTAATTCAATAGCGGCATTAAGGCAGTGTTCGGCTTCTTCCAACCGCTTAGAGTCCTTTGCCAGAAGTAAGCCAAGATATTCCAATGAAGCGGAATCTTTCGGATCAATTTCAAGCGCCTTACGAAAGGCGCTTTCCGCTCTAGAGATTTTATGCGCGTCTTCGCTCCAAAGCATACCCAATATAAACCAAATTTGAGAGGCTTGTGGATCAATCTCCACAATTCGGCCAAAAGCAATTTCAGCCTCTACCAGCCTATTTTGGTGGATATGTAACATTCCCAAATTACATAAGGTCCGTCCATCGTCTGGTTTCAAATCAAGAGCTTTTTTATAAGAAATCTCTGCGTCCGAATAGCGATTTAATTGATCCAACAACAACCCCAAATCACGCCATATCTCATGATCCTCAGGGCTGAATTCTAAAGCCTTTCGATAAGCATTTTCCGCCTGCGCATAGTCTCTTGATTCATACAATATCTTACCGAATATAGCCCACATGTGTAAGTGTATTGCACATCATGAATAGTGATATCATTATGCTTTTGTCGACGGCAGTTGTCTTTCAGATGCGAGAAAAACATTTGAACGTGATGGGGAATATAATAGCCAAGGCATTCAAGAACTTTCGCGACAACACCATTCTGAAATGTCAGCTTGTAATGTTTGGCCAATTCCATTAAACAGCCCTCCGCAGTTGGGTGGTCCCAAGGCTTTAATTCGAACGGTGAAAAATTGTTGATTGTTGCGCTCAAGCTGGCCTGTTTCAGAATCGGTTCCAGTCCAATGCTTCCGGTGAGCACGATAGAAATTTTCTTTTGGTATTTAAGACTGTTGTCGCGAATCCAGGAAAGGAAAGCATCTGCCTCAGCGCGCCGTTCAGGTGTGATTTTATAATCATCGCCCTTTAAGATTCTATTTACCAAAATGGGTACTTCATCCCAGAAAAGAATCACTGGGTGGTCGGCAGTCGATAATATTTGGAAAATTTCATCTCCCTTTACCCGCCAATTTGAAGCCGTGAGACCTGCCCTCAATTTTACTCCAACTTCGTAGATATTGATTGAATCGACCAGCTCAGCAGCGGATTGAATAATATTTGCAAAAACACCCTTGGCTTTTTTCCAAAGATTACCATACGGCTTTGTACTTAAGCTGAGTTCTACGATTGCGTCTGCTGCGTCTTTGCATTTTTGAAAATCTACAAAAAGGCAGATGTATTTTGCGTCATCGCCTGCCCCGAGTCGATGAACCAACTCGTGCATCAGACTGGTTTTACCCATTCTTCTTTGGGCAACCGATATGCCAGCAGAACGTATCGAACTGGAAGCACGGCGGATTTGTGGAGTGGCAGATGCACCGGGAACTGAAGGAGGACATGGAGGTTTTGCGGGAGGACCTGAAGGCGGCGGGCAAGGATGGGGTGAGCGATTCTTTTACTTCCATTTTGGCGACGCGGATGTCGAACCTGGCGTGGCGGTTGTTGTCGGAGGAGCAAAATCCACGCAAGCAATGGGATTTGATGTGCGCGGCGAGCAAGCAATTTTCACGGATGCGGAAGGATGATCATCGGAAGTTGGCGCGTGAATTCAGGTTTGATTCAAGAATATGCTTAAGACGACCCAGCGGGGATTAAGGTCAATCAAGGTGGATGAGGGTGAATCAATGAGAGATATTTTTTTTAAAATGCACGCGGGATGCGCATTCGGATGGAGCGCGGGTGGGGGGGCTGAAATACCGATCATTACCGAAAAATAGACAATCTTTTGTCGGCAACGCCGACAGGCCATTTGAAAGAAAATGAACAACGAAGAAACGAAGGAACAAAGGGGTGCGGTGGGACTGAAGGAGGAAGGAAGAATGAAGATTGAAGATTCAGCGGCGCTCTGCCGAACGCCGCTACGGGCCGGCAGCGCCAACATTTCGCTTATCATTCCGGCACGCGTCGTTTATAAAGCCAACACAATCAGAATGGAATTGAATCTTCTTCCCGCGCCGAAAAGGCTGAAGGCTTTGCAGGGCACGTTCACGCTGCCAAAAAAGAATCCGCTGGCGGCGGTGGATATCGTTCAGAACGCGTCCGCGCCGCATCATGCGGAAGGTTATTCGCTCAGCATTTCCAAACGCGGGATCCAAATCAGTTATCGGGATGTTAACGGCGTGCGGGCTGCGTTTGCCACCTTGCAGCAACTGCGTCGGGAATATGGCCAATGCCTGCCGTGCGTGGAGATACGCGACTGGCCGGACTTCGCCCGGCGTGGAGTGATGCTGGATATTTCGCGCGGACGCGTGCCGAAGCTGGAAACGTTGCTGGACCTGGTTGAGCATCTGGCGGACTTCAAGATCAACGAGCTGCAGCTCTACACCGAGCACACGTTCGCCTATCGCAAATACAAATCCGTTTGGCGCAGTTGGGGCGCATTGACCGGCGCCGAAATCCAAAAGCTGGATGCCCGTTGTCGTGAGCTGGGCATTGACCTGGTGCCGAACCAGAATTCTTTCGGTCACTTGCGCTATTTTCTCGAAGACCCGAAGCTCAAGAAGTTCGCTGAAGTTTCCGGGCCTTACGAAGACGCCAGTGGGGGATTTGTGCGCCGACCAACGACGCTTGCGCCAAATCATCCCGGCACGATTCCCTTCCTGCGCGGGCTTTATGACGAGCTGCTGCCGAATTTTTCGAGCTCGTTTTTCAATGTGGGATGCGACGAGACCTGGGATTTGGGCCGTGGCCAAAGTAAAACACTGTGCGATAAGTTTGGCAAAGGGCGCGTTTATCTGGATTTTCTAAAGCAGATCAACCGGGAGGTTTCTGCGCGCGGCAAGCGCATGATGTTCTGGGGCGATATCATCCTGAAATATCCGAAGCTGATTCCTCAGTTGGCAAAGTTTGGAGTTCTGCCCAGCCGTCCCGCAGCGCGGGACGGGACTCCAAACCTTGTCGCCTTGAATTGGGGGTATGAGGCGGATCATCCTTTTAAAACAGAAGCGGCGCGCTTCGCAAGATCGGGAATCCCGTTCTACGTCTGCCCGGGCACGTCCACTTGGCAGACCTTGATTGGTCGCCATGCCAACGCCCTGAAGAATTTGCAGGCCGCGGCGAAGGCGGGGAAGAAATTTGGCGCGCTCGGCTATTTGATCTGTGATTGGGGCGATGGCGGGCATCCACAGCCGCTGGCGGTAAGCTGGCCGATGTTAGCGGCGGGCGCCGCGCTGGCGTGGAACGCAAATGCGTTTGATGAGCGACAATTGGGCCCGGTTTTGAGCCGCGATGTTTTCAAGGATCCAACCGGCAAGATAGCCGGGTCGGCCCTGCAAATGGGTTTCCTGTACCAAAAGCTTGGTGTAAAGGCGGCGAATGAAACGCCTCTGGGCACGGTGATCACCGCGCCGCTGCCGGAGCAGCGTGAATTGTTTTGCCGGAACGGATTGAAATGGTTCTCCAAAATTTCGGCAAAAAAGATACGGGCCGTGCTGGGGGAGATCGAACGCCAGCGAAAAACTCTCGCTCGTGGCCGTTCGCAGACCGCCACTGGGAAAATATTGGCGCAGGAACTGGATCTGGCCGCCCAAATGGCTGTGCAATCGTGCAAGTTCATGCTCTGGCAGCAGGCCGTGGCGGAAGGCAACCGGGCCAAAGCGCGGCATCTGGCGACAGTGGGAATCCGGCAGTTAAAACAACTGGAACGCGAGTTCAATCTTCATTGGCCGAAACGCAACAAGGCTTCCTCAAAACATTGTTCGCCGTTCTTGCATTGGCGCACTCGTGACTACTATCGACTGCTGAAAGAGGCCAAGATACGGTGAGTTTTTGTGAACAAGTATCGGTTGCTATTTTCTGATCACGGCGGAAGCTCTAAGAGCGCCCGGATTTTTTAACCAGGTATGGTTAAGGTACTTCGAGGTTTCCGGTCGCGACAGACTTATGAACAACATGACCGGATTTTTTTCTCTCAATCCTGAGTTGTTCAAAGTAGTATCGATCTACGATGACGCCGCAGCGCGCGAGCGCGCGATGCAGGTGTGCGACCATCTGGTAAGTTTATTGTGGGAGGATGCGGAATTAAAATTCCATTGGTGGCGGACGCATTTTCTTCGGGACGCCGGTTTGGCGAGAATGGCCGCCCAGAATGCCGTGGAAGCCGACTTCGTGATCCTTTCCAGTAACAACAGCTCAATGGTTTCTGAGGAATTGGAAGCATGGTTTGAAAGCTGGATCGATCTGCGCAATACGAAGGATGGCGCCCTGGTCAATCTGGTAGCCTCCCCGGGCCCGGGCACCGAGTCTACGTATCGTGAAGACTACCTACGCGAGATCAGCCAGCGGGCAAAACTGGATCTCCTGACCGTGATCAACGACGGCAACCAGACTTTTGTGGACGTTTCAGTCGCTCAGAGCCGCCCGCTTTCCCAGATATTCAGTTCTCATACACATTTCGGGCTGAACGAATAGGCCCTTTTTTCCCACCGCCCCGCTTGCCGGCGAAATATCGCACGTGGACATGCCCGGTAAAATTGTTTTAACTGGCCATGCTATGGCCATCGCAGACATCAGAAGGGACTACAGCCTCGGCGGGTTGAACCGCACGGAGCTGGAGGCGGATCCATTGACCCAGTTCAACCAGTGGTTTGCCCAGGCTTCGGCACAAAAGGGCGGTAGTCGTCTGCGGAAGATTGGCATAGCGCTTTTCAAGCTGTGGCATGCGGTGCTGGGCCATTCACCGGCGGATGTGAATGCCATGGTGCTGGCGACAGTGGATAAACATGGCCTTCCGTCGTCGCGCACGGTATTGCTCAAGGGTGTGGACGGACGCGGATTTATTTTTTTCACAAATTATGACAGCCGCAAGGGCCGCGAACTTTCGGAAAATCCGAATGCCGCGTTGACGTTTTACTGGCCGGAACTGGAGCGACAGGTATGCGTGGGCGGCACGGTGGAGAAGCTGCCCAAGCCGGAATCGGAGGCATATTTCAAGTCGCGCCCGCGCGGGAGCAGGCTCTCCGCCTGGGCGTCTCCGCAAAGCCAAAAAATGGAGAGCCGCGAAGTCCTGGAGGAAAAATGGCGCGAAATCGCGAAGCGATTTCCGGGCGAAAATGTGCCTTTGCCGGAGAATTGGGGCGGCTATGTACTTGTGCCAAACCGGGTTGAATTCTGGCAGGGCCGACCAAGCCGATTGCACGACCGGTTTTGCTATCGAAAGCTACCTTCCGGTCAGTGGGAGATTGAACGGTTAGCTCCTTGACAGAGAGGAAGGGTGTTTTATAAAAAGTTAGCTGGCACGGGGAATATTCTATGAAGAAAATACTTATATGGTGCGGTGTATCCGCATTGGTAGTGACGACTGCGTTGGCAGATAATGCCGGTGCATTGAGCGCGACGTCCAAGTATGACGCCGATCTTTCGTACAATTCAGTTTTCCAAAAAGGAAAATGGGAATTGGGTGTCAACGCGGGCGTTATGTTTTCGCCGTTCTTTGACATGATTACCCACCGGGTCGTGGATTATACCACCACGGGCATCCAGGGCGGTTATATGTTGAGCAATCCTATGGGGCCATCCTGGTTACGCGGCAACGTGGAAGTGATCGTGGAATTATTCGGCGGCGGCGTCGTTGATGGGAAGGGGAGCTACGTCGCTGGAACGATCGGCTGGATGCGCTATAACTTCCTGCCGTCAAACGGGCGGTTGAAGCCGTACTTCCAGCTCGGTGGCGGGGTTGAACTGACCGACATCGACGGGCATCTGCTCGGGCAACGGCAAAACTTCAATTTGGATATCGGGCTGGGGCTCCGTTACATGATCACGCCGCGTTGTGCCTTCAATGCGGAGTATCGCTTCCAGCATTTCTCGGATGCGTACCAGACCAAAACGAATCTCGGAACCAACGCGCAGGGTCCGGTGGTGGGAATCTCCTGGTTCTTCTAAAAGAGACAGTTTTTAAAGCCAAAGCGGCTGACGATCATTTGTCAGCCGCTTTTCGCATTTTAAATCTTATTTTGGTGGTTCAGTTTCTGTGGTCACGGCGGCGTCTTCGGCGGTATCGCTGATGACGGGGGCGATGGCCTGAAGTTTGTCGCCAGCGTCGAGATTCACTAGTTTTACGCCCATGGTATTGCGCCCGGCCTCGCGGATGTCCTTGACGGACGTGCGGACCATCTGGCCGCCGACGGTGATGAGCATGATCTCATCCGTATCACGGGCGGTCAGTGCCCCGATGACACCACCGGTCTTGTCGCCGGTCTTCATGGTGATGATGCCCTTGCCGCCGCGGCTTTGGACGCGGTATTCATCGAAGGCCGTGCGTTTGCCGATGCCGTTTTCGCCGGCGACGAGCAGGGCCGCGTCCGGAACAACGATCGCTGCAGCAACGACCGCATCATCTTTGTCCAGGGTGATGCCCCGGACACCGCCTGCGGCGCGGCCCATGGAGCGGACGTCGGATTCGTGAAAGCGGATGCTCATGCCGGTTTTCGTGATCAGCACAACGTCATCGCCGGGGTCGCTTTCGCCCGTGCTGCCACGCGTGAGCTTCACATCAATGAGCGTGTCGTCCTGTTCGATGCCGATGGCGATGATGCCGCCCTTTCGGACGTTCCCGAAATCACTCAAGGAAGTCTTCTTGACCGTACCATTGCGCGTGGTGAAGAAGAGTTCGCCCGCTTGACCCCACGTGGTGTCTTCGCGGTTCTCGTTCGTTTTGGACAGTACGCGGATCATCGCGGCGATCTTCTCATTTTCTTTAAGCTCCAGAAGGTTTGCGATGCTCCTGCCTTTGGCGGCACGGCCCATGTCGGGAATCTCATGCACGCGCTCGACGTACACGCGCCCGGTGTTCGTGAAGAACATGAGGTAGTCGTGCGTGCTGGCGGTGAAGAGATATTCGACGAAATCGTTGTCGGCGGAAGTTTCACCCTCGCGCGTGGTCATGCCAATGACGCCCTTGCCGCCGCGGCGCTGGGCGCGGTATTGGCTGACGTTCGTGCGCTTGATGAGGCCGCTGTGCGTCAGCGTGATGATAACGCCTTCATTCGCGATCAAGTCCTCGATGGCGATCTCGCCTTCGTCCGGCACAATCTCGCTCTTGCGCGGCGTGGCGTGCTTCGCTTTGATCTCCTGCAGCTCCTGCTTGATGATGGCCATCACGCGCGATTCTTTCGCGAGGATGTCGAGCAGGTCCTTGATGATTTCGATCAAGGCCTTGTATTCGCGGTCGACCTTGTCAATTTCCAGGCCGGTCAACTGGTACAGGCGCAGGTCGAGGATGGCATCCACCTGCCGCTCAGTCAGCATGTAACGACCAGCTTCCAACCGGCTTTCCTGGCGGATGAGGATGCCCCATTTTTCCACCTGGGCGCGCGACCATTCGAAGGCGAGCAACTTGACCTTGGCCTCATCACGCGTCTTGCTGGAGCGGATGATATGGATGAACTCGTCGAGGTTCGAAAGCGCGATGATGTAACCTTCGAGCAACTCGGCACGCTCTTCCGCTTTCTTCAATTCGAAGCGGGTGCGGCGCAAGATGACTTCGCGGCGATGTTCGATGTAGCATTGGATGATCTCTTTGAGATTGAGCGTCTTGGGGCGTCCGTGGTCGATGGCCAGCGAATTGACGCTGAACGAAACCTCGAGCTGCGTGTGCTGGTAAAGATTCGCGATGACGACCTTCGGAATGCCTTCGCGCTTCAGCTCGATGACAAGGCGGCAATTTTCGTCCGATTCGTTGCGCATCGCGGAGATCTCCGTGATGACCTTTTCGTTGACGAGATTGGCGATCTGTTCCTCGAGGCCGGCGCGATTGACGTTGAACGGGATCTCCGTGATGACGAGCTGTTCGCGGTTGCCCTTCATCTCTTCGACACCGACGCGCCCGCGCAGTTTCACGCTGCCCTTGCCGGTGGTGAAATAATTTTTGATGCCCTCAACGCCACAGATCATCCCGCCGGTCGGAAAATCCGGGCCTTTGATGAACTTCATCAGTTCGGGGATGGTGATGGTGGGCCGGTCGATCTGCGCGCAGATGCCGTCGATGACTTCGCCGAGATTGTGCGGCGGCATGTTGGTGGCCATGCCGACGGCGATGCCGGTACCGCCGTTGACGAGCAAATTCGGGAAGGCGGCGGGGAAAACGGTGGGCTCGGTGAGGCGTTCGTCGTAGTTCGGGACGAAATCGACCGTATCCTTCTCCATGTCGGACATCAGGATGGCGCCCAGGTGCGTGAGGCGTGCTTCGGTATAACGCATGGCCGCCGGCGGGTCGTTTTCGACGGAACCAAAGTTGCCCTTGCCGTCCACGAGTCTCTCGCGCATCGCCCACGGTTGGGCCATGTGGACGAGGGTAGGGTAGATGACGGCTTCACCGTGCGGATGGTAATTGCCGGAGGTATCGCCGCAGATCTTCGCACACTTGTAAGGCTTGCGTCCGGGGAACAGCGACAGCTCGTGCATCGCGTACAGAATGCGGCGCTGGGAGGGTTTCAAGCCATCGCGCACATCGGGCAGGGCGCGCGAGATGATGACGGACATCGAGTAATCGAGGAACGAGTTCTTGATCTCTTCGGCGACGTTGATCTTGGAGATTTTTTCGCCCTGGGTGTAAGCGCCGCCGCTGGGTTGCTGCTGCGGCGGTTGGGGTGGTTGATTTGGGTCAGTTTCGTCTGGCATGGTCGATCATTTTCTAAATGGTTAAAGGTAACTTCTGCGGAAAAACCGGAATATGCATCGCTTGTGCTGCGGCCCGCATCCGTACATCTGTGGTACAAAGGGGAAAATCCTGGGACAGATCGCACGTTCCCACATGCAACGCATCCAATGCGCGCAACGGGACGCCGGGATGGCAGCCCTGGATAACCTGCGCCGCCTTTTTCAACACAAGTTTGTCCAGGTTGCACACCTGAAGAATCCCGGTCTCGATCATTTCGGCAAATTTTGCTTCGGCGTGCAGCCGTTGCCCGGGCGAGATAAATTTCGCCCGTTCTTTCGCGCATAACGCGGATTTCACCTCCACGAGCGACAGTTCTGACGTCGCCAAGGCCTGTCCGCGGAGTTCGCGTTCAAAGAACCCCGTCTCCGGCTCGGGAGCCAGCAGCTTGACCAGGATGCCAGAGTCCAGGTACATGCTTACCAGCCGCGACCATCACGGTCGGCTCGCACAATCTCATCGGCAAACGGTCCTTCCGTTTGCATCGGCATCGTTTTCAAATAATCACCCATTCCGGTGAAAACTTTGCGCTTGGGAGCGGGTAGCGCGCCTACCAGCCGGGCTTTTGGTTTTCCATCACTGGTAATCGTCAATTCATTTCCCGCCGCGACCCACTCCAGCAATGCTGAAAGGTGGGCTTTGGCATCACGAACCGTGACAGTCCGGCCAGGGCCGGCGGCCACCGCATCCCTCAAAACTGCAGGCCTGGATGGCCTCGTTTGCCTGTAAGAATTAATCTTTTTTTCTTTCACGTATTCAATGTGGTCACATGTGACTACATCTGTCAAATTATGCTTAAACGTCAAGGTTGCGGACGTTCAGCGCGTTGTCTTCGATGAACTGGCGGCGCGGTTCGACTTCGTCGCCCATGAGGCGCACAAACATTTCTTCGGCCTCAACGGCGTCGGAAAGCTCGATGCGGAGCAGCTTGCGCTTCACCGGGTTCATCGTGGTCTCAAAAAGTTCTTTGGCGTCCATTTCACCCAGACCCTTGAAGCGGGTCATCTGGATGCCTTTTTTGCCGACCGATTTGACGGCTTCGAGGATTTCGGGGATGGAAAACAGCGGCTGGACATTCGCGCGCTCGCCTTCGCCCTCGGACAGTTCAAACAGCGGCTTGTCCTGCGCGGCGTAGTGATCCACGGCCAGGCCTTTCTTGAGCAGCTTGCCGAGCAGGTCTGTGATGGCCTTGCTCTCGAGGTGCAGGTTGGAAACTTTGGCGCGGCGAGTGGGGCTGTCCTTGCGGCGCTCGACTTCGGTGTCGGTGCCAAAGATGTCCGCATTGGCCGACTTGAAGGCTTCGACTTCTTCGGTGGTGAGAAAATAGTGGACCTTCTCGTCGTTGCCCGAGCGCACCTTCACCATTGTCTGCGGCAACGTGCCATCTTTGGCGCGCTTCTCGACGTAATCGGCGAAGTCGCCGCCGAGCCGCTTGATGTGGGTCGCGTGTTTGTCCAGCGATTCGAGCAGCGTGAGAATCTCTTCCAACTGCTTCGGGGCGAACTCGCGGCCATCGGCGAGGTTTTTCAACTTCACTTCCTCCACGCCGTTCTGGAGCAGGATACGGTTGAGCTGCACGTCATCGTCGATGTAGTCGGTCTTTTTCTTGCGCGTGATGGAGTAGAGCGGGGGTTGTGCGATGTACACGAAGCCCTGCTTCACGAGTTGCGGCATCTGGCGGTAGAAAAACGTGAGCAGCAACGTGCGGATGTGCGAGCCGTCCACGTCCGCATCCGTCATGATGATGATCTTGTGGTAGCGCAGCTTTTCGAGATTGAAGGCGCCTTCGCCTTCGCCATCACCGATGCCGGTACCGATGGCGGTGATCATCGTGCGGATCTCGGTGTTTTGAAGAACTTTGTCGAGGCGCGCCTTCTCGACGTTGATGAGTTTGCCGCGGATGGGGAGAATCGCCTGGTACTTGCGGTCACGGCCCTGTTTGGCAGAACCACCGGCGGAATCACCTTCGACGATATACAACTCGGTGTTTTCCGGGTCGCGGTCGGAGCAGTCAGCCAGCTTGCCGGGCAGGCCACCGCCGGTGAGGGCGGATTTGCGGACGGCTTCACGGGCTTTGCGGGCGGCTTCACGGGCGCGGGCGGCCGTGAGGCCCTTGTCGATGATGCGCTTGGCGATGGGCGGATTGGCATCGAAATACCCCATCAGGCCCTCGTAGGTCGCGGAACCGGTGATGCGCTCAACTTCCGGGGAAAGCAGTTTCACCTTGGTCTGCGATTCGAACTTGGGGTCGCTGTGCTTCACCGAAATGACGGCGGTGAGACCTTCGCGGACGTCATCGCCGGTGATCTGCGGGTCCTTTTCTTTGAGGATCTCGTTCGACTTGGCGTATTGGTTGATGGCGCGCGTCACGGCGCTGCGAAAGCCGGAAAGATGCGTGCCGCCGTCGGGATTGTGGACGGTGTTGGTGTAACACAACACCTGGTCGTTGTAGCTATCGTTGTACTGCATCACGACTTCGATGTGCACCTCGATCTCCTTGTCGTCGAGTTTCTCCTTCGTCTCCTTGCGGAAGGCGATGGGCTTGGGATGCAGCGGCTCTTTGTTCTTGTTGAGCTGTTTGACGAATTCCTCGACGCCGTTCTTGTAATAAAATCTTTCAGGTTCGGACGTGGATTTACGTTCGTCCTGGAAAATGATCTCCAATCCGGAATTCAGGAACGCCAGTTCGCGCAGGCGCGTGGCGATGGTTTCCGTCTTGAAGTCGGTCGTCTCGCGGAAGATCTCGGCGTCGGGCTTGAAAGTGATGAGCGTGCCGGTGCCTTTGGCTTTGCCAATGACCTCGAGCTTCTTCACGGTCTTGCCGCGCTCGAACTCCATGTGATACACCTGCTCGTTGCGCGAGACTTCGACCTCGAACCATTCGCTGACGGCGTTGACGCACTTGGCGCCGACGCCATGGGTGCCGCCGGAAAATTTATAACCGCCCTGGCCGTACTTGCCGCCGGAGTGCAGGGTGGTGAGCACCATCTCGACGCCGGGGATCTTGTAGACCGGATGGATATCAACGGGGATGCCCCGGCCGTTATCGCGGATGGAGATGGAACCATCCACGTGGATGGTCACATCGATCTTATCGCAATGACCGGCGAGATGTTCATCCACGGAATTATCAAGCACTTCGCTGACGCAATGATGCAGGGCGCGCTCATCCGTGCCGCCGATATACATGCCGGGCTTCTTGCGGACGGCTTCGAGACCCTCCAGTTTTCCCAGCTTGGAAGCATCATAAATCTGCTCGATCGGGACGTTTTTTTGGACAAATTCCTCTACCAATGACTCGGCATCTTTGGACATAAATTTCGACAAAATGCGGGCGTATTTGCCCGGCTGCGATTACGGAAATATACTATAAAATCCCCCCAAAAATCTCAATGTTTATTTAGCCTTTTTTTGGGCTAAAAACACTATTAGTTGTGGCATATTTATCTTGCTTACCAGCCATATTGTAGTGGGCAAAATCGGGCAAAAATCGAAATCAAACTGGCTTTTTGGAGTTGTTAATTCTAGTCTCTCCAGATGGGTTTGTCTGACCATTCACTCGCGCATCCGGACCGTTTTGTCCGTCGCCACATCGGTCCCACCGCCGCGGAAACGAGCGAGATGCTCGCGCTGCTGGGCCACAAAAATCTGGACGCACTGATCGATGCGGCGGTGCCGGAAAAAATCCGGGTGCGCAAGGCGATGGAATTGCCGGCGGCGCAAAGCGAATTTGAGGCGCTCGCCGACCTGCGCGCGATTGCGACCGAGAACAAAGTGTTCCGCTCGTTCATCGGGATGGGTTATTACGATTGCATCACGCCGCCGGTCATCCAGCGCAACGTGTTGGAGAATCCCGGCTGGTACACGCAATACACGCCGTACCAGGCGGAGATTTCGCAGGGGCGTCTTGAGGCGCTGCTGAATTTCCAGACCGTGGCCATCGAACTCACGGCACTCGATATCGCGAACGCCTCGATGTTAGACGAAGCGACGGCGGCGGCGGAGGCGATGACGATGTCGCATCGACTGAAAGATGGTCGCAACACTTTCTTCATTTCGGAGAATTGTCATCCGCAAACAATCGAGGTAGTGGCGGCGCGCGCAAAGGCGTTGGGCATCGAGGCCATCGTGGGTGACCATGAGACGTTTGCGTTCACGGACCAGGCATTTGGGGCGCTGGTGCAGTATCCGGACACGTTCGGGGCCATCCATGATTACGCGCCGTTTGTGGAGCGGGCGCACGCGGCGGGAGCGATGGTGACGGTGGCGACGGATTTGCTCGCGCTGACGCTCATCAAGCCGCCGGGCGAATTCGGGGCGGATATCGCGGTGGGCAGCGCGCAACGGTTCGGGGTGCCGCTGGGCTATGGCGGGCCGCACGCGGCGTTCTTTGCGACCCGGGATGAATTTAAACGGCAGATGCCTGGCCGGCTCGTGGGTGTGTCCAAAGACGCGCGGGGCAAGCCGGCATTGCGCCTGGCGCTCGGCACGCGCGAGCAGCATATCCGGCGCGAGAAAGCGACGAGCAACATCTGCACGGCGCAGGCGTTGCTGGCGAACATGGCGTCGTTGTATGCGTGTTATCACGGGCCGGAGGGGTTGAAGAAGATTGCGGAGCGAGTCCATTTTTTCACCAGGATTTTGGCCGCAGGCCTGAATCGACTTGGTCATCCTTTGGTCAATAAGACATATTTTGACACCGTTTCGGTCCACGCTTTTGGAGATTCATTTGCCGTAAAAGAAACAGCTCTTAAACGCGGCATCAATTTGAGGGCCGATGATCATCGTTACTTGAACATTTCGTTGGATGAAACTGTAACGGTTCGGGATATCGAACAGATTTTTTCTTCGATCACAGATGCGTATCCAAAAGCAGGGACAATCCCATCAATTAATGAACTAATCGCTTCACTAGGAAAGAACGATGATTCGTTATTGCTGCCTCGTACTTCCACATTTCTAACGCATAAGGTCTTCAATCGCTATCACAGCGAGACGGAGATGTTGCGGTATATCAAGCGGTTGGAGTCGCGGGATCTGTCGCTGACGGCTTCGATGATTCCCCTGGGGTCGTGCACGATGAAGTTGAATGCGGCGGCGGAGATGTTTCCGGTGTCGTGGCCGGAGTTTGGCAAGCTTCATCCGTTCGCGCCGATTGCGCAGACGCGCGGGTATCAGAAAATGTTTGAGCAATTGGAAGCGTGGCTCGCTGAGATCACCGGCTTTGCGGGAATCTCGTTGCAGCCGAATGCAGGGTCGCAAGGTGAATACGCGGGGTTGCTGGTGATACGGGCTTATCATGAATCGCGGGGTGATACGCATCGGACGGTTTGTTTGATCCCGACGTCGGCGCACGGGACGAATCCGGCGAGCGCGGTGATGGCGGGGATGACGGTGGTGGCAGTGGCGTGTGATACGAATGGGAATATTGATGTGGCGGATCTGCGCGCGAAGGCGGAGGCGCACAAGGCGAACCTCTCGTGCCTCATGGTGACGTATCCCAGCACGCACGGGGTGTTTGAGGAAACCATACGTGAGATTTGCGAGATCATCCATGCGCACGGCGGTCAGGTGTACATGGACGGCGCGAACATGAATGCGCAGGTGGGGCTCACGAGCCCCGGATTCATCGGCGCGGATGTGTGTCATCTGAACCTGCACAAGACGTTTTGTATTCCGCACGGCGGTGGCGGTCCCGGTGTGGGGCCCATCGGCGTGGCGGCGCATCTGGTTGAGTTTTTGCCGTCTCACTCGGTGGTTGATCCCATTACAGGGCACGACGGCGCGCAGGGGACTGCACGCCCTACCCATATTGGGGCGATCAGTGCGGCGCCGTGGGGCAGTGCGAGCATCCTCACGATTTCGTGGATGTACATCGCGATGATGGGGCCGGACGGACTCACGGAGGCGACGAAGTATGCCATCCTGAATGCGAATTATATCTCCAAGCGGCTGGAGAATTATTTCCCGACGTTGTATCGCAGCAACGGGCTGGTGGCGCATGAATGCATCCTGGACTTGCGCGCGTTCAAGGGCGTGACGGCGGAGGACGTGGCGAAGCGCTTGATGGATTACGGTTTTCACGCGCCGACGTTGTCTTGGCCGGTGGCCGGTACGTTGATGGTGGAGCCGACGGAGAGCGAATCGAAGTATGAGCTGGACCGTTTCTGTGACGCGATGATTTCTATTCACGCCGAGATGACGGCGGTGGAGAACGGCGTGGCAGACGCGAAGAACAACGTGCTCAAGAACGCGCCGCACACGGCTGACCAGATCGCGAGCGATAGTTGGAACCGTCCGTATTCACGAGAACAGGCGGCGTTTCCGGCGAAGGGGTTGCACGATTACAAATATTGGCCGCCGGTGGCGCGGGTGGACAATGTGTTTGGAGACCGGAACCCGGTGTGTTCGTGTGTGGGGATGGAGGCCTTCCAAAGTTGAACCGCAGAGACGCAGAGACTCGAAGAAATCTATTTCATTTGCCAATTTGAGACGTCGCTTCGCGAAGCTTCGCAGTCAGGCAATGGAGTTTTAATGACGTTACCCAGGGTAGCTCTCCCGATGGTCGAGCAACCGCTGGGCTACATAGATTTTACCCCTACGGGTAAGTCGGTTAGTGGATACGAACGCGGCCTTCGCGGAAATGATGAGTGATAGGTGACGGGTGGCAAGTGACAAGTTGCACCATGTAAAACGTTGTGAAGTCAGTCGTGCAAACGCAGGATTTTT
>Ga0265338_10001315_pt1 | contig 40706 bp, 35 predicted proteins | sample 42126metaG_FD_193579 | JGI IMG/M metagenome (GOLD analysis project Ga0265338, IMG submission 193579) | Rhizosphere microbial communities from Carex aquatilis grown in University of Washington, Seatle, WA, United States - 4-21-26 metaG | ecosystem: Host-associated > Plants > Roots > Rhizosphere... | reverse complement strand
AAAGCACCCGCGAACAACACCGGGCCGCCGCCATCGACGAGATCGCCCGGCAGTTCACCTCGGCCGTCGAGCGCGTTCCCGAGCCCGAGGAGCCGCGAACGAGCGACCCGAAACTGCGAGCGCAAAGCGAGATGATCCCGGCGATGCCGATCGACGACCGGGTCCGGCAGATCGAAGCCGAGGCGAACTTCTTCGCGTCAGTGCGATTGCTCGACGACCGCGCCGACGACGTCTCGACGAATCCCAAGCATCCGACGAGAGCTACACGAAGCAGCTCGTGAGGTGGCGACGAGCGGTGGACTTATCACCTTGTCGCTGACACGCGCCCGCGGACGCGTCTCGACCCCACCGCACGCGCCCGCGGACGCGTCTCGACCCCACCGCACGCGCCCGCGGACGCGTCTCGACCCCACCTCACGCGCCCGCGGACGCGTCCACGTCGAGACTGTTGGCGCCGGCGGTGACCCGCGACCCTGCGGTAGCAGACCGCGCGTGGGAATCCGGCAGCCCGGTCGACCGGACAGACGCGCCGCGCCCGAAATACGCAAGCCCCACCGCGACGATTGTGCGACGCTGGACGACTGCACACCCGACGCAAATGAGATCGATCGCAATGAGCCCGACGAAGGTCGACGACAAGCTCCTCGTATGGGGCGCGGAAGGGATCGAGGAGAACACTCTCGACCAGGCGCGCCTCACCGCGAAGCTGCCGTTCGTCCACTCGCACGTGGCGCTCATGCCCGACGCGCACGTGGGCATCGGCGCGACCGTCGGCTCGGTGATCGCCACCCACGGCGCGATCGTGCCCGCCGCAGTGGGAGTCGACATCGGCTGCGGCATGATCGCCACCCGCACCGATCTCCGCGCCACCGACCTCCCCGAGGACCTCAACGCGCTGCACCACGCGATCGCGCGCGCCATCCCGAGCGGGGTGGGCCGCGGCCACGACCGCAACGAGCGGGCTTCGGACGTGATCGCGCAACAGTCGTGGTTCCCGCGCGACGCCCAGCCCGAGATGGTGCAGCGCTCCGACAAGCTCTGGCGCAAGACGATCGACCAGTCGGGATCGCTCGGCTCCGGCAACCACTTCGCAGAAGTGTGCCTCGACGAGACCGACACCGTGTGGGTGGTGCTGCACTCCGGCTCGCGCGGCGTGGGCAATGAGATCGCCAAGCGTCACATCGAGGGCGCGAAGAAGCTCATGAAGCAGTACTTCATCGAGCTCGCCGACCCCGACCTCGCCTACTTCGCGCAGGACACGGCGGAGTTCGACACGTACGTCCACGACATGCTGTGGGCGCAGGACTACGCGCGCTCGAACCGTGAGCAGATGATGGACGCCGCGCTGCAATCGCTCGAGCAGACCATCGGCCGGCCGTACGAGCGCGTCGAAATTATCGACTGTCATCACAATTACACCGAGCGGGAGCACCACCACTCGCGCGACCTCTGGGTCACGCGCAAGGGTGCGATCCGCGCGCGCGAGGGCGACAAGGGCATCATCCCGGGCTCCATGGCCACCGGCACCTACATCGTGGAAGGGCTCGGCAACGAGCGCGCCTTCTCGTCGGCGTCGCACGGCGCGGGGCGGCGCATGTCACGCGGCGTCGCCCGCAAGACCGTGACCGAAGCCGAGCTCCGCGCCGACATGGCCGGCAAGGCGTGGAACGACCGCGACGCCAAGGCGCTGCTCGACGAGGCGCCCGCGGCCTACAAGCCCATCGCCGACGTGATGGACGCGCAGGCCGACCTCGTGCGCGTGCTGCACACCCTCCGCCAGGTCCTCAACTACAAGGGCACGTAGCCGCCACGGAGTCGGGCAAACGCCGCGTTTACGCCCGATCCGGGAGCATTCATTGCTTAGCGGACCACCCCGCACTACACATAGGGAGGCGACGCGCGTCGCCTCGGGGGGCAGTCGTGGCCGGAACCGGCCGAGCGAGGCAATGGATCCGGCGGGCCGGCATCGCGGGCACGGCCGCGGCACTCGTCGTGAGCGCGCTCGCCACCGCCGCGAGCGGCGCCACCGCCACGCGCCAGACCGGCGTCGCCGTGGGCGAAGCGCACCAGTGCGCGCTGTCGGCGACCGGCGTGGTGAAGTGCTGGGGACGCAACGGCGAGGGCCAGGTGGGCAACGGCGACGCCACCGGCGCGTTCGTACCGAAGCCGGTCACCGTGCTCACCGGCGCGGCCGGCATCAGCACCGGCGACGACCACACCTGCGCGGTGATGCACGACGCAACCGTGAAGTGCTGGGGCCGCAACGACGCGGGCGAGATCGGCAACGGGGGCCGCACGGACGCGATCAAACCCACGACCGTGAAAGGTGTCGGCGGCACCGGCGTGTTGAACGGCGTCGACATCGTGGTGGCCGGCGGCGACCACACGTGCGCGCTGATGAAGAACAAGACCGTGAAGTGCTGGGGCCAGAACAACGAAGGTGTGCTCGGCAACGGCACGATCAAGAACGCGCTCACCCCGGTGAGCGTCACCGGACTCCAACGGGTCACGACGCTGACGTTGAGCGCCCAGGTCGCGTGTGCGTCGTTGCAGGCCGGAACCGTGAAATGCTGGGGCTACACCGGCGACGGTGAGCTCGGCGTCGGGCCCGGCCAGGAGACGTGCGAATTCGGCGAGTTCTCCCACTCGTGCGCGCGGACGCCGACGACGGTGAAGGGCGTCAGCAACGCGATCGCGGTGTCGGCCGGCCAGAACCACGTGTGCGCGCTCCTGAAGAACGCGCAGGTCGAGTGCTGGGGCAACAGCTCCACCACGCCCGTGATCGTGCGCGGCCTGAGCGCGGTGGAACAGATCGCGACCAACGGGCTCGACGGCAACGACAAGTCACGCGCGCTCTTGAAGAACGGGACCGTGAAGTACTTCCCGTACGACTCCAAGCAGCACGCGCCGCTCCCCACTGCCGTCGGCGGCATCGCCACCGCGAGCTTCATCGCGATCGGCGGCAGCACCGACTGCGCGGTCCTGACCGCCGGCACCGTGAAGTGCTGGGGCGACAACGGCACTACGGCGACCACGCCGGTGATCATCCAAGGCCTGTGAGCCGCCGAACGATCGCGGCCCTCGCTGCGCTCACCGTCGCGTGGGCGGCGGGCATCGCCGGCTCGGCACCGTCGGGCGCGGCCACCGCGCCCGTCGCCGCGGCCACGAGCTCCGCGAGTACCGGAAGCATCGCGGCCGGCGAGTCGCACACGTGCGCGCTGCTGCCGATCGGCACCGTCAGGTGCTGGGGTCTCAGCAGCTCGGGGCAGATCGGCAACGGCACCACGAGCGGGTTCGCGCGGAAACCGCAGAAGGTACCGAGCGTCAGCGGGACGATCGCGATCGCGGCGGGCGAAGCGCACACGTGCGCGCTGGCGCAGACCGGCAGCGTGAAGTGTTGGGGCGCCAACTACGGCGGCCAGCTCGGCAACGGCACGTTCCGCGACGCGCCGAGAGCCGTGAACGTGGTCGGGTTGAGCACCGTGATCGCGATCTCCGCGGGCGGCGGCCATACCTGCGCGCTGTTGCGGGCCGGCAACGTGAAGTGCTGGGGCGCCGACAACTCCGGCGTGCTCGGCAACGGCACCACCACCAACAAGTCGAAGCCGGCGAGCGTGAGCGGCCTGAGCGGCGTCGCCGCGATCAGCACCGGCAACCAAGACACGTGCGCGCTCCTGAAGAACGGCACGGTCAAGTGCTGGGGCTACAACGGCGACGGCGAGCTCGGCACCGGCATCCGGAACGGCCCGCAATCCTGCGACTCGGGCGACGTCTCCACCGCGTGCAGCACCACTCCCATCACCGTGCCCGGCCTCGGCGGCGTGGCCGCGATCGACGTCGGCAAGAACAGCACGTGCGCGCTCCTGAGATCCGGCACCGTCAAGTGCTGGGGCAACAACGACAACGGCGAGCTCGGCAACGGCACCACCACTGCGTCGCTGACGCCGGTCACGGTCAAGGGCATCAGCACCGTGACCGCGCTCAGCTCCGGCGGCGTCAACGGCAACTACACGTGCGCGCTCCTGAGATCCGGCACGATCAAATGCTGGGGCTACAACGGCGACGGCGAGCTCGGCACCGCCACGACCACGTCGTCACTTACTCCCGTGAGCGTGGCCGGGCTCGGCGGCGCGACCTCGATCACCACCGGCGGCCGCCACGCGTGCGCCGAGACGAAGCACGCGATCGCCAAGTGCTGGGGCGAGAACGTCTACGGGCAGCTCGGCAACGGCACGACGAAGAGCTCGACCACACCGACCGTCGTCGTCGGACTCTGAGCGTCGTGGCCCCGCGTGCGCACCCGCCCGTCCGATCGTAGGATTTCGCACGAGTCGTTCGGAAGCCACGAGGGGGAGCGTCACATGAAGCGGTTCATACGTGTAGTCATGCCGTTGCTCGTTGCCGGGGCGGTGATGATGCCGGCCGCACTCGCGCACGCGGCCACCACCAATTACGTCGCCCTCGGCGACAGCTACTCGTCGGGTGTGGGTACCGATCACTACGACCTCAGCTCGAGTTGCGATCGCAGCTCGCTCGCGTATCCCGCGCTGGTCGCCAAGGCGAAGAGCTACTCGCTCAACTTCCAGGCGTGCAGCGGCGCCACCACGACCGACGTGATCAACAACCAGGTCGGCGCGCTCAGCGGGAGCACCAACCTCGTGACCGTCACGGCCGGCGGCAACGATGCCGGCTTCGTGAACCTGCTCGTCACGTGCACGCTCACCAACTGCGTGTCGTCGATCAACAGCACGATCACGTGGGTGAACACCCAGCTGGCCTCCAAGCTCGACGCGATGTACACGCAGATCAAGTCGCGCGCGACCGCCGCGAAGGTGATCGTGCTCGGCTACCCGCACCTGTTCTCCGGCACCTGCCTGGGCGCGCTCGGCATCAGCTCGTCGGAGGTCACCGCGTCGAACAACCTCGCGAACGCGATGGACACCGTGACGAAGACCGAAGCCACCAACTACGGGTTCACGTACAAGAGCGCGATCACGCAGTTCACGAACCACGGCGTGTGTGCGAGCAGCGCCTGGTTGCACGGCCTCGACCTCACGTCGATCACGAGCAGCTATCACCCGACCACCACCGGTCAGAGCAGCGGGTACGAGCCGCTGGTGCTCTCGGCGCTCTGATCTGCACCGCTCGCGAACGCGAGAGAGGCCCCACCGCGTGAAGCGGTGGGGCCTCTTTCAGTACTCATACGAGCGACTGTTGAGTCGCTCTTCCGAGAACGGTCAGCCGATCTTCAGCACCCCGACCTGCTTGTAGGTCGCAGTCTTCAAGGCCGTCGTTCCGCAGTTCCCGACCTTGGGCGTGTACGCCACGGTGCCGCTCGACTTCAAGCCGGCGAACTGCCCACTCGAGACCTTGCCGGTCACCAACGCCTCCGTGGCCTTGCCCTTCACCTTGAAGATGCTCACCGCGATCACGGACTTCGCACCCTTGTTCCAGGTGACGGTCAACGTGCCGGTGGTCTCTGCGCCCGTGCTGTACTTCAGCGTCGACGCACAGCTGCTCGCCGTCTTGCCGAGCGGAGTGACGAGGGTCGTGTGGGCACTCGCTACCGCGCCCGTGCACTTGCCGAACGTTCCCGTCGCCGAGATCTTCGTCTTCACTCCTGGTGCCTTGACCGGGAGTGGCGGCGTCCACGTGACCGTTCCCGCGGTTGTCGAGCACACCGTGCCCGCCGCGGCGCCGGCCGGCGCGGCACCCCAAATCCCCAGCGGCAACAGCATCGCCACCGCCAACAGAACCCCTGACGTCTTGCGCATGTTCAGACTCCCTCGATAGCGGATGGTCTCCTGTATTGCCGCGGCAGACGGTGAGCGCTACGACACAACGCCCGAGAGCGACACGGACGCGCGGCAATCGGCACTTGTTCGCCTACCCATCAACGTCATCGTTCATGCGGCGGAAAGGAAACACTCGTTTCCGGAAGGCGCGGCGTGCACTCGCGCCGTCACCGCTCGCGACGTGCCTCACTCGTTCGAGTGGCTATTTGAAGGTGACGGAACCCGACGTCTGGAACGAGATCTTCGACAGACCGGAACCGACGCAGCCGCCGGCGTTGAGCGCGGAGTACATCAGCCTCGCCTTTTCGTGCAGGCCCTTGAACGCGCCGGCGGTGACCGTGCCGGTGACGGCCTGGGTCGTGACCGGGTTACCGGGGATCTCGGCGAGCTTGATCGCGACAGTAGAGGTCTTGCCGTTGCTCCAGGCGATGACCTCGGTGGCCTTGATGGCGGCGGTCGGCGGCGTGCCGAGGGTCTGGCAGTTCTCGGCCGCGCTCTTGGCGCTGACGAACTTGACGCTGCCGCCCGAGACGGTGCCCGAGCAGCCGCTGAGCGAACCGGTGCCGCTCAGCACCGACTTCACCTTCGAACCGCTCCCGAGCTTCGGGATGGTCGGGTTGAACGAGGCGGTACCGGCAAACGACTTGCAGGTGGTGCCGGCCGCGGCCGCACCGGCGGGCGCGGCGGCGATCACACCGATCGGCGCCGCCATCACGAGTGCGAAGAAGATCCCCACGATCTTGCGCATCGTGACGCTCCTCTCCCCTGGGCCGGCAGATGCGCACCAGCTCTGCACTTTACCGGCCGACCCGACACTTCTCCGAAGCGACGAGCGCCACGCGCAGCTCCATTTCTTCCCCTCGCAAGTCATCGTCCAAGGCGCGGGAAAGGAAACGGGACCGCGTCGCCGCGGCCCGCGTCAGGCAATCGGAGCGGCCAACGGGTCCGGTCGTGCCGCGTCGTTCACGTTTCGTTGCGCCCACAATTGCTGCGCGAGCTGCTCGGCCGGCATCGCCTTCGCCCACAGGTAACCCTGCGCATACTCGCAGCCGAGCTCGCCGAGCACCTCCGCCTGCGCGGCCGTTTCCACACCCTCGGCCACGACTTCGAGTCCCAGGTCCTTGGCCAGCGTCACGACCCCGCGCACGATTGCCGTCGCGGCCGCGTCGCGACCGAGCTCCTTCACGAAGGTCTGGTCGATCTTGACGCGGTCGATCGGGAGCGATCGCAACAACGTCAGCGACGAGTGTCCGGTGCCGAAGTCGTCGAGCGCGACCTTGATCCCGAGCTCGCGCGCGGCGGCGATCTCGAGCGCGGCCGCGTGCATGTCGGGAAGGATCGCGGTCTCGGTGATCTCGAGCCCGATGAGGTTCGCGTCGCAGCCGGTGCGCTCGAGCAGGTTCGTGAGCCGCTCGATGGGTCGCGCGCGCGTGAACTGCCCGGCCGAGATGTTGCACCACACGCGGAACGCCGAGCCGGCATCCGACACCGGAAGGCCGGCACGCGCTTCGACCGCGCAGCTCACGATCGTGTCGTCGAGCCCGTACACCAGACCCGCCTCCTCGGCGAGCGGCACGAACTCGCCCGCGCAGAGGATGCCGCGCTCGGCGTGCGACCAGCGTGCGAGCGCCTCCGCACCGACGATCAGCCCGGTGCGCAGATCCACCTCGGGCTGGAACCACGCGAAGATGTCACCGGCGGCCAACGCGTCGCGCAGCTCCTGCTCGTCGCCGAGGCGGCGCTGGATCGACTCGCGCAGCTCGGCGTCGAACACCTCGATGCGATTCCGCCCCCGCTGCTTCGCGCGGTATTGCGCGGCGTCGGCGTAGGTGAGCAGCGTCTCCGCGTCGTCGGCGTTGTCGAGGTTGGTCGCGATGCCGATGCTCGCCGAGATGTTGAAACGCCGCCCCGCGATCTCGAACGGGTCGCCGAACGCGTCGGCCACCCGTTCGGCGATCGCGATCGCCTCGCTACGACCGTGGATCCGGTCGAGGAGCAACGTGAACTCGTCGCCGCCGAGCCGGGCGAGCAGATCCTGGCTGCGCATCACACCCTGGAGCCGGTTCGCGACCTTGGCGAGCAGCAGGTCGCCCACCCCGTGACCGAGCGAGTCGTTCACGACCTTGAAGCGGTCGATGTCGAAGTACAACACGCCGATCGTGGAACCGTCGTGGCGCGAGCTTGCCGCCGCGTCGTGCAGGCTCTCCATGAACGCCGAACGGTTGGCGAGACCCGTCAAGTCGTCACGCGCGGCCTGATAGGTCAGCCGGCTGTTGGCCTCCTGCAGCTGAACCGTCGCGTCGCTGTTGCTCTCCTTGAGCTGCAGCTCGCTGATCACGAGGCTGTGCACCTCGTGATGCAATGACGTCATCACGCCGAAGTAGATCGGCACCGCGCACGCGAGCAGCACGGTCGCACGATCGCCGGATACGAAGAACGCGACCGACACCACGCCGAGCATCGGGATCTGGCACGCGAAGTAGTAGAGGCGCCGGGCCGCCGCGCCCACGACCTCCGTTGCCGACACCCCGACCACGAACAACAGGTACACGGCGCGGAGGTCGGTGTGGTTGGCGTCGGGCAGCGCGATCACCGCCATCGAAGCCCACGCGAGGCCGGTCAGCACCGCACTGAACGGCCCGAACCAGTAGTTGTGCAGCACCCGGCCGCGCTTGCGCTGCCCCAGGTACCAGATGCTCCCGATGAACGTGGCGATGTCGGCGACCGAGACGAACAGGACGAACGCGATGCGGTTGGGCATCGGGACCGAATTGCCGATGATCAGCGCCAGCAGGATCGACGCCGGGATCCCGGTCAGGGCGCTACGCCGGAGCGCGCGATTCACCTGGTCGTCACACGCCAGCCGTACCTCCGCGCTGAGAGAGCTCCCCTTCACCTTTTTGATATCGGTCCCAAACCCGCCGCCTTGACCGCGCCTGTGCGCGCGATCCGCCAAACACGGGGGATGTGACTAAGTTCGCCGGTCGTGCGGCTCCTCGAACGGCGTTGGGTCTACGGGCACCTCTTGGCGCTGTTCATGGCCGCCCTGTTCGTGTTCCTCGGCATCTGGCAGTTCGACCGCAACACCCACAAGCACGGGATCGAGGTGCGGGAGAAGGCCGCCTACGCCGCCGCGGCGCCCGACGTGAGCACCGCGAGCGGGCGCGACGGCAGCCGGGTCGAGGCCCGCGGCACCTTCGACGGCGCCCACGAGACGGTGCTCCGCAACCAGGTGAAGAACGACAATGTGGGGATCGACGTGCTGACCCCGCTTCGCCTCGCCAACGGCACGGCCGTGCTCGTCGACCGGGGCTGGGTGCGGGCCGCCGGCACCAGCGGCATCACCACCGACCCGCCGCCCGGCGGGACCGCCGTGGTGCACGGGCTCGAGCACGGCACCAACCCGCTCGCGGCCCAGGACACGGTGAATCACCTCGCCGACGGTCGGATCGCGGTGCCGCGGGTCGACCTGGCCGCGATCGGCCGCACCCTTCCCTACAAGCTGCTCCCCGTGTGGATCGAGGCCCAGGCCATCGCGCCCCAGCCGCACGGGAACGCGCCCGCGCTCCCCCAGCCGCCGCCACCCGACCCGGTGAACCACATGGAGTACGCGATCGAGTGGTTCGCGTTCGCGTTGATCCCGCTCATCGGATGGCCGGTCGCGCTGCGCCGGCTGTTGCGTCAGCGCAAGCCCGCGACCAGCTCGACCACCGCGAGCGCCGACAGCACGACCCCCGTCGCGACGCGCAGCTGAAAGGTCGGGAGCCGGGCGAGCACGCCCCGGCCGCCGATCACCGCGATCCCCGACACCGCCCACAGGCCGAGCACGGCGCCGATGCCCACGCTGAAGGCCGAGTGGTACCGCACCGCGAGGTTGGCGGTGAGCACCTGGGTGAGATCGCCCCACTCCGCGAGGAAGATCACAACGAACGCGGTCACGAACACGCGGCCCGCCGCGTGCTCGACGATCAACTCCTCCTCGTGCTCCTCGGCCGTGCGCGCCGCGATGAACGCGACCGCGGCGCTGGCCGCGAACAGCGCGGCCACGACGAGATCGATCACCCGGTGCGGCAGGATCTTGAACAGGCCCACGCCGATGCTCACCGCGATCACGACGTGCACGAGGAAGGCGCCGGCCGCGCCGAGCCACACCGAGAACGGCCGCCCGCGCGTTGCCATCACCAACGACGCGAACATCGTCTTGTCGGGCAGCTCACCGATGAAGATGGCCGGGAACACGGCCGCGATGATCGCCAGGTGCACTGTTACCCGATGGTCGCGATCGCCCGTTGCACCGCACGAAGCTAGTGGAGCAACCCTCCGGCGAAGCGCGGGCCGGCGCGCTAGGTGATCCGGTAGGGGTTGGCGCCGAGTGTCGACTTCTCGCTACCACTGCACGCGGGCACCGACTTCAGGTTGACCGAGATCGGACGCGGGTACGCACCCACGCCCACCGCCTCGATCTCGGCATGCACGCGGGTGCTTGCACACGCGTGCGTCCACAACCAGGTGATGGTGACCGCTCGCCCGCCGATCCCGGTCGTGCGCGTGTCGACGTTGACAACGCTCGGGTTCCCCGCCACCGCCAGTCGCTTTCCGCTCGCGTCGACGAGGGTGAACGTGAAGGCGACCTTCAGATCGCAGGGCGAGGTGATGAAGATGTTCGACACCATCACGTGAACGGTCGCACCGGTGTTGGCCTCCTGATTCGCTTGGAGGGCCGGACCGTTGAGGCTGCACGCGACCGGCGCGACCACACCCGGGAGCGGCGTCGGCCCGATCGGTGCGGTGAGCTCCTTCCAGTGACGTCCGTCCCACACCCACGTAGCGTTGCTCTTCTGGAACGACGTGCTCGCAGAACCACCGAACGCCACGACCTGACGGCTCGCCGGGTCGGAAACCAGCGTCATTCCCTCGAGTACCGGCGGTGACTCCGACGCGATCGCGACCTGTCGCCAGTCTCCCCTGGAGCGGCGCCAGGTGCTCCCGTCGGCCGCGATCATCAGCAACCCGCCGCCCGCAGGGTCCGCGACGAGCGATCCCTGCCCGTGCTCCGCATCACCGGACGCGAACGGCGTTTGCCGGTCGGCGAGCTCTTTCCACTTGCTACCGGTCCAGGTGAACGTGCGCATGTACGCCGGCTTCGAGCAGCCGGAGTGCGGCATGCACACGCCGGGCTGGAATCGCTCGACCGCGATCACCTGTTGGGAGTCGGGGTCGAGCGCGATCCCTTCCGGCTCGATCAGGTCGGGCGGTGCGAACGCGCGCAGTTGCCAGGCGTTCCCGTCGTAGGTCCAGGTGCCGTTCCCGAACGCGAGCACCGTGCCGTCCGACTGCGTGACCAGTGCGGCCTCGGTGCTCGGAGTCGGACCGGCGTAGGAGCGAGCCGTCCACGCCCGGCCGTCCCAACCCCAGAACGGCGCGTCCAGCGCGACGCCTCGGAAGTTCTTTCCCGGTGTGCACACCAGCGGCCGACCAGGCGGGCGTTGACACGGGTCGGTGATCGGAACCAGCTGCTCGCCGCCCAGCATCAACACGGTGCGAGAGATCGAGTCGTACGCCAAGTTGGCCTCGAGCCGGCTCGTACTCGACGGGGCGGACGCGAGCGCGTGCCAATGCTCGCCGTCCCAACTCCACGTATCGGCCGTCGTGCCGTACGCGCCGAGGCCGCCGAAGAGCACGACCGACTTCGTCGCGGGATCGAACGCCATGCTCGCGCCCATGCGCGGCGAAGGCGCGAGCGGGGTGTTCGAGCTCGAGACGCGAGACGGAGCAGGCACGCTCGAGGCGGAGGCCGGCGCTCGACCCGGACGGGTCGTCGCCGGCTTCGGCGCCGACCGCGCGGGAGCCGACGACCCGCATCCACCGAGCGCGAGCAGCGCGGCCGCGCCGACCACCGCGCCGACACCTCGCCGGGTTGCTCGCACCATGCGAAGTATGACCGCCGCCGAGGCGATCCGGTTCCCTCGCCCCGGCGCCGCGCTACTCGATCGGCACGACGGGGCGGGCGTTGGCGTCGAGCTGGTGGAGATACTCGCTGATGCCGTAACCGGTGCGGCCCTCGTAGGTCCAGCGGGCGAGACCCTCGTTGACGATCGTCGTGTTCGGGCGGATGCCGGCGGGGCCGGGCGACACGCGGAACACGTCGGCGTCGAGTTGGTGGACGCGGCCGCGCTTGTCGGTGGCGTGCACGTGCGTGGCGGTGTGGGTCACGCCGTCGGCGGCCACCTCGCTCGTGACCTTCCATTCCTTGATGCTCGAGTGCTCGCCTTCGCTCCACACCCAGCCGCGGTGGAGGTCGCCGGCATCGGTACCGATCCGGATGCCGCCGAAATGCACGTCGTCGCCGATGTTGATCGAGAACCAGCGCCACATCTTGGGGCCGCCCCAACGCCGCGGTCCCCACGACTTGTCGCGGTTACCGCGCGCGTCGACGAGCTCGTGGCGCGCGCCGTCGGCCTCGATCCAACCGGTCCAGCGGCCGGCCTGCTCGAGGTGACCCTTGCCCACGCTCGCGCTCGTTGCCGCGCTCGCGCCCTTGCCCTCCCGACCCTGCCCGTCGACACCGACCGCGGGCGTGAGCGCGTTGAACGTGAGGTCGAGCGCGACGTGCGTGGTGCGCGCCGGCTTGCCCACCCCGCTGAGGTCGTGCGCCTGCGCGTCGACATCGGCGGTGAGCCGCCAGGTGGTGAGCGGCTCGATGCGCTCGTACTTGATCCCGCCGACGTCGAGGCCGACGTCGACCATCTCCTTCTGCTCTTTCACGACAACGACGTGCGCGAGCTCGTTGCCGGGCAGCCACACCGAGAGCCCGCAGTCCATCGTGCCCTCGTTGGGCCGCACGCCGATCCGGGTGAACAGCCCCGCGTCGGCGACCGGGCAGTACGCGTTGAAGTAGTAGCTCTCCGACCAGGCGGTGTCGCCCTCGACCGGATGAGCGAAGTCGTGGCTTGCATCGAGAATCGGCATGCGCCGACGGTAGCGGGAGGTGCTAGCTGGCGGCCAGAACCTCGGCCGCGGCGCGCTCGCCGCTCTGGAGCGCGCCGTCCATGTAGCCGCTCCACACGCTCGCGGTCTCGGTGCCGGCCCAGTGGATCCGGCCGATCGGCTCCCGTAGCACCGGACCGAACTGCGTGAGCACGCCCGGCGCCATGTGCGCGCCGTAACAGCCGCGGGTCCACTCCTCGGCCGACCAGTCCTGCTCGACGAAGTCGACCGGCTTGCCCGCGCGCTTGCCGAAATAACCCGACAGCGACGCCAGCACCGCCCGCCGCCGCTCGGCCGCGTCGAGCCGGCCGAACACGCGAGCCTGCGCGCCCTCGAGGAAGCAGACGATCACACCGGGGCTCCCCGAAGGCGGAGAGTTGTCGAACGTGAACCGGATGGGCGAACGGTCACCGGCGACCTGGCCGCTCAAGCCTTCGGCGCGCCAGAACGGCTCGTCGTAGATGACGTTGATCTTGATCACGGAGCCCGCGGGCATCTTCTGGGTGAGCAGGTCTCGGCGCGCCGGCAACACGGGCTCGTACGAGATGCGGCCCGCGAGCACCGGCGGGATCGACACGATCGCACGACGCGCCCGCACCTCGAGCGCGTCAGCCACAACGGTCACGCCGTGCTCGTCTTGCGTGATGCGCCGCACCGGCGTGGCGACGCGCACGTTGTCGGCGAGCGACTCCGCGAGCGCCTGCGCGATGCGCTGCGTCCCACCCACGACCCGATCCTGTTGCGCCGCGTTGCGCACGCCGATGAGGCTGTTCACACCGCCACCCGAGTGTGTGTACGCGAGCGCATACAGCAACGAGAAGTCTTGCGGCTCGGCCGCGAACACCGCCTCGGAGAAGACCTCCCAGAAGAACCGGGCGCTCGCGGTGCGCGTGTTGCGCCGCACCCACGTTGCGAACGTCTCCTCGTCCCACCGTTCGGCGCGGCCGGCGGCCCACGGAGCCTCGAGCGGCACCTGCTTGGCCATGCGATCGAAGCGAAGCTGCGACTGCCCGAGATCGACGAGCGCGGCGGGCGGCAGGGGCGGGATCTCGCCGGTGTAGCGCTTCACGCGGCCGTGCAGGTCGAGGAGGTTCTCGCCTTCGTTGTAGGTGGGGAAGATCTCGAGACCGAGCTCGGCGACGAGCTTGTTGATCCGCAGCTGCGCGGGGCCGATCCATTCGCCGCCCAGCTCGACGACGTCGCCGTTGCCGAGGTCGTGGTTGAGCACCCGACCCCCGACGCGATCGCGGGCCTCGAGCACGACCGCGTGCGACCCCGCCGCCCCGAGCGCGCGGGCCGCGATGAGACCCGCGAGACCCGCCCCGACCACTACGACGTCGGTGTCCAACCGTTGGCCCATCGCTGCGCGCTCCGCCTCCCGACGGCGCTCCGCCACGCCGCCACCGGGCGGAGCCTAACGGTGGTCGGGCCCGATGCGCACGGCCGCGCCGGTGCGAAGCCGTCGGCCGCCGGTGAGCCCGCGCCGCGAGGCGCACATTACGATCCCGAGGTGCCCACCTTGCCGCTCGTCAACGCCGAACGCGCCCTCCTCGACGAACACCGTCGACTCACCCGCGACGAAGCCCTCGCCGTCGCGCACCTCCCGCTCGACGAGCTCCCCTCGCTCATCGCGCTCGCCCACCAGGTGCGGCTCGCGTGGTGCGGCCCGGAAGTGGAGCTGGAGAGCCTGATCAACGCGAAGTCGGGCGCGTGCCCGGAAGACTGCGCGTTCTGCTCGCAGTCGGTGCGTTTCCACACCGGTGTCGACGTGTTCGCGTTCCTCGACATCGACGAGATACTCGCCGCCGCGCACGCGACCCGCGACGCGGGCGCGACGCAGTTCTGCATCGTCGTGGCAGTGCGCGGGCCCGAAGAGCGACTCCTGCGCCGCGTCATCGACGCCGTCGGGCGCGTACAGCGCGAGACCGGCCTCGAAGTCGCGTGCTCGCTCGGGTTGCTGCAGCCCGAGCAGGCCGCGCGTCTCGCCGCCGCGGGCGTGCGCCGCTACAACCACAATCTCGAAGCGTGCCGCGAGCTCTTCCCCCAGGTGTGCACCACGCACAGCTACGACGACCGTGTCGCAACCGCGCAGCTCGCGCGCGACGCGGGCATGGAGCTCTGCTGCGGCGGGATCCTCGGCATGGGCGAGACGCTCGACCAGCGCGTCGACTTCGCGTTCGAGCTCGCCGAGCTCGAACCGTGCGAAGTGCCGATCAACCTCCTCGATCCGCGGCCCGGTACGCCACTCGGCGACCGCGACACGCTCAGCCCTCGCGAAGCGTTGCAGGCGATCGCACTGTTCCGGCTGATTCTCCCGGCCGCGTGGTTGCGGCTCGCCGGTGGACGCGAACGGGTGCTCGGCGAGCTGCAAGGCATGGGTCTCGTGGCCGGCGCCAACGCGTTGATCGTCGGCAACTACCTCACGACCGCCGGCCGTTCGGCCGACGAAGACCGCGCGCTGCTCGACGCGCTCGGCATGCCCGTAGCCGAAGGACCCGGCGAAGGCCGCTTCATCGTCGACGCGCAAGGCGCGCACTCGATGCCCGCGAGGAAGTCGATCCCTCTCGCCGTCGAACACTCCTGACCGAACCAACACCCTTCCGTACCGGAATGGGGTGGGGTTACGGCTCGAGGTGGGCGACGTCGTTGAACGACACGAGGTAGCCGCTGCCGTCGGAGCGCACGCCGACGGTGGTGATCGAGGCGAGGCCGAGCTGCATGCGCAACGTCGCGAGCTCGCCGACACCGAGCGCCCACGTGACTGCGGCCTTGATCGGCGACACGTGACTGACCGCGACCGCGCGCCCGGTGCTGCCCGTGAGCCGATCGCGGCAGAACGACTCGACCCGGGTGGTCACGGCCACGAGGCTCTCGCCTCCGGGCGGCGCGAAGTCGGGATCGGTGAGCCATCCCGTCGCGCGCATCGAGCGCATCTCGGCGAGCGGGCGGCCGTCCCACTCGCCGTAGTCGAGCTCGATCAAGCGGTCGTCGACCTCCACCTCGCAGCCGCAGACCTCCGCGATCGCGGCCGCCGTCTGCTGCGCGCGCCGCAGCGGGCTCGAGTACACGTTCGTGATCACCGAACCGGCGAAGCGGGCCGCAACCCGCTCGGCCTGGTCGACCCCCCGCTCGGAGAGCTCGAGGTCGACGCGCCCTTGCAACCGGCCCTCACGGTTGAGCGGCGTCTCCCCATGACGAACGAACGAGATCATCGCCCCTCCCCTCCCTCGATCGCGAGCCGGCCGGTGCGCCACAGATCACGCCGCCGGGCCGGATCGGCCAGCCCGAACCGCGTCCACACCCACCACGCGGCCGCGAGCCCGAGCATCTCCTCGACGACGAGCAGCGGCAACGGCGCCAGCAGCGCGGCACGCGGCCGCGCGGTGCCGAACGCCGGCCACCAGAACACCTGCTTGTGCGCCCACGTGCCACCCATCACGAGGCTGGTGAACCAACCGATCGCGAGGCTCAGCGCGCGCCGGCGCCGCAGCCGCCGGCCGCGCCCGGCGGTGAGCGCCATCGTCAGCACGAGCACGATCACCGCGGAGAGCAACGTGTGGGCGTACGCCTGCGAGCGGAACGGCGCGTCGATCGCGAGCGGCGCCAGCGCGCCGAGCACGACGAGGCGGAAGTCGAGACCCGGGCTCTGGAACACGTTCCACACGCCGAAGATCGAGCCGAACGCCAGCCAGAGCACCATCGACGCGAGCCTCAGCTCGCGTCGAGTGCGGCGTTCACGAGCGCGTCGGCCTCGGTGTTCTCCTCGCGGCGCACGTGTTGCAGGTCGACGGTGTCGTAGGCCGCGAGCAGCTTGCGGGCCTCGGCGTAGAGAGGCTTGATGTTCTCGTGCTTCACGCGCCACTCGCCACGGAGCTGCTTGATCACGAGCATCGAGTCGGCGCGCACGTGCACCACGCGCGCGTGGAGATGCGCGACCGCTTCGAGCCCCGCGATAAGCGCGCGGTATTCGGCCACGTTGTTGGTGGTCACACCGATGCACTCGCTCACCGACGCGAGAAGCTCGGGCGGATCCGATGCCGCGTCGAACACGACCGCGCCGATCGCCGACGGCCCGGGATTGCCGCGCGAACCGCCGTCGCAGTACAGCAGCAGCTCGGTGACCTGGGCGGCATCGTCGCCCGCGAACGGCAAGCGGGCTTGGGTCACGGGACGAGAATCGCTCCGCAGTTGTCGCAGTAGGCGACCTGCGCGCCCGCGGCGCGGCGGATCTGCTCGGCCTCCGTCGACGGGATCGACAAGTGACACGCCGTGCACGACGTACCGACGAGCCGCGCCGCGCCCGCGCCCCGGTTCTGCGCGCGCCGGCGTTGGTAGTCGGCGAGCAAGGTGTCGGGCACCACGGCCGCCGCGGCAGTCCACGCATCGTCTTCGACCGCGAGCTCGGCGTCGATCTCCACCTCGGCGGCGGCGATGATCGCCCGGACGCGCTCGATCTCCGCCGTGAGCCGGGCCGACTCCGCGTCGACGGTCGCGAGCTCGGCGTCGAGGGTCTCCCTCGCCTCCATCACCTCGAGCTCCTGGTCTTCGAGGTCGGAGCGGTGCCGGTGCAACATGTCGATGTCGGCCTGCATCGCCTGGAGCTCCTTCGGCGAGTTCGTGGAGCCGGAGTACAGGCGCGTGTTCACCTCGTCGGCGCGCGACCCGATCGAGCGGGCTTCGTCGTCGAGGCGCTTCTCGTCGGCGAGCACCACGTCACGACGGCCGCGCACTTCGGCCGCTTCGGCCTCGCGGGCGCGTAGCTGCGCGGTGAACGCCTCGAGCTCGGCCCGTTCGGGAAGCGCGGCGAGCTTGTGCCGCAGCCGGTCGCGCGCCGTGTCGTGCTCCTGTACGAGCAGGAGCGATTCGAGCTCTTCCGCACTCATGTCAGTGCCCTGTCGCCGCAGTGTTGGGTGGCGCCGTCGCCGGGGTCGGCGTCGGCGTCGTGCGGGGCACCGTAGGCGGTGGCGGCGGCGCGAACGGCGAAGTCGTGGTCGGCACCTGGTGCGGCGCCTTCGGAGTGGTGACCGGCGCGGTCGCCACGGGCACGGTGGTCGTCGGCGTGTCGTAGAAATAGGAGTGGAAGCCCCGGCCCTGCTCGTCGATCTGCTCGGCTCTCGGCCACAGCTGCTCGTTGGGCGGGACGAAATCGGTGGGCGGCACCTTCGCGAGGGCGGCCTTCATGAAGGCGGCCCAGATGTGCGCGGGATACGTCGCGCCGAACACCGAGATGCCCCCGACGTTGGTCATGGGCGTTTCCTGGTTGGGGTCGCCCATCCACACCGCCGCCGTGATCTGGGGTGTGAAGCCGACGAACCAGGCGTCGGCCTTGGCGTCGGTGGTGCCCGTCTTGCCCGCGGCCGGCCGGCCGATCGTGAGACCGGCCGCGGTCCCGCTCTTCAACACCTCGGTCAGCATCTGCGTCTCGGAGCGCGCGACCTCGGGCGTGAGCACCTGCGTGCCCTTGCCGCCGTTCGAGTACAACACCTTGCCGGTCGGCCCGACGATCTTGGAGACGTACTCCGCGGGGTGCAGCACGCCGTCGGCTGCGATCACGGAGTAGGCCTGCGCCATCTCGATCGGGTGCACGCCGTTGGTGCCGAGCGTGGTCGACACGACCGGCTCGAAGTGCGAGGTGTCGATCCCCATCTTGTTCGCCATCGCGATCACCCGCTCCACACCCTCTTGGCCGTAGTGACCGGGGCCGAGTGAGAGCTCGGTGCGAACGTACGCGCAGTTGTCGGACACCGCGATCGCCTCGGTGAGCGTCGGGTCGCCGCCGTGACAATCGCCCGAGAGGTGGTAGTACGAGCTGCTGCCGCTGCCCGGGCCGATCTGCCAGGTGAGCGGGCCGCCGCTGACGCGGTCGTCGGGCGAATAGCCGCTCGAGAGCGCGGCCGCGAGCGTGATGCCCTTGAACGACGAGCCGGGCTGACGGCCGGGGCCGTCGACCGCGGGATCGAACTCGCTGGCCTGGTAGCCGCGGCCGAATGCCACCGCGCGCACGGCGCCGTTGGTGTTGTCGATCGCGACGAGGGCCGCGGTGAACTGCGACTGGTTCGCCGGGACGATGCCCGTGATCGCGAGGCTCGCCTCGAACTGCATCACCGGGTCGTAGTTCGTGTAGATCTTCAGGCCACCTTCGTAGAGGCGGTGCTTGATCTCGGCGCGGGTGGTGCCGAGCGCGTTCGCGGGATCCGACGGCACGCTCGGATTCGGGTTCGAGAGCTGGTCGAGCAGCGCGTCGATGTAGTAGCTCCGCTGCGACGCCTTCGGGTAGAAGATCCGCGTCGGCAGCGGCGCGGAGTTGGCGGCCGTCTCCTGGCGCACCGTGATCTTGTGCGTCTCGACCATCGCCTGCAGCACCTGGCGGCGACGGCGCGCCGCTTCGGCCGGATGGTTGATCGGGTCGAGCGCCGATGGCGCCTGCACCAACCCGGCGAGCAGCGCCGACTGCGGCAACGTGAGTCGCGTCATCGGCTCGTTGAAATACCGCTCGGCCGCGACCTCGATGCCGTACGCGTTGTTGCCGAACGAGACGAGGTTCAGGTAGTCCTCGAGGATCTGGCTCTTCGTGAGCTCGTTCTCGAGCCGCATCGCGAGGTCGGCCTCGCGGACCTTCGTCTTGAGATCACGCTTCAGTCCCTTGGTGAGCGTGTTCTTGACGAGTTGCTCGGTGATCGTCGACGCGCCCTGCTCGATCGACCCGGAGTCGACGTTGCGGAACAACGCCCGGAACGTCCCGGCCCAGTCGACACCGCTGTGCTCGTAGAACTTGCGGTCCTCGATGGCGAGCACCGCGTTGATGAGCTCTTGCGGAACGTTTTGCAGCTTCACGGGCGCGCGGTCGGCGTTGTTGTCGAAGAGCGTCGTCATCAGCGCGCCGTTGGTGTCGTACACGTACGAGCGCTGCGGTTGCGCCTTGAGGCTCACGTCGACCTTCGGCAGCGGACCCGCGGCGAGGAGCGTGCGCGAAGCCGGAACGAGCAACGCGACCGAAGTCGCGAGCGCGGTCGCGCCCAGAGCGACGATCAGCACGTAGGTGATGGTGATGCGGGCGGCTCTCACGGGTCCCCCAGGATGGCATACCCCGTGGTCGGTCCCGGGTCGGCGCTCCCGCCGTGGTCGCCGGTCAGGAATCCGCCGGGAGCACGGCACCGAGCGGCGGCGGCGCGTCGCGGAACCGTCGGAGCAGATCCTGGACCTCGGCGACCGCGCCGGCCAGCTCTGCTCCGGCGATCTCGACCTCGCGCACGCCGCCCGGCCGCAGGAACACGAACACGCACCGGTCGACGCGCGCGCCCGTCGCGGCCGAGACGGCCATCGCGTACGCGGCGCCCTGCACGCGGTAGTGCGCGAGCCGCGACTCGAGCTTCGCGTCGCTGTCGATCGAGTCGGTCTTGTAGTCGACGACCACCAGCGCGTCGAAATTGGGGCGGGTCGGGTCGCGGTACACGAGGTCGACGTAGCCCTCGAGCGTGAGCCCCTCGACCGGCACCGCGACGTAGGTCTCCCGCCAGTGCTCCACCGCGCACGCGGCGCGCACCGTCGGGCTGTCGATCGCGGCGCGGGCGAGGCCCGCGATCGTCTCCTCGAAGCCGAGCACACCCTCGGCCGCGGCCTGCGCGGCGGCGAGGTCGGCGAGGCCGGCGCCGTTCGTGAGGTCGACGGTCTGGAGCACCGCGTGCACCGCGCGCCCGATCGCGGTTCCGTAGCGGCCCTTGTTCCAGGGCGGCAGCTCGAGATCGCGGCCTTCCTTCGCCAGGCCCGGGTCGGCAGCGGCTTGGGCGTCGTTCATCCGGGCGAGCGCGGTCGCGGACACGAACCGGCGGCGGGCGCCGGTGGCGAACGCGGCATCGTGCTCGGCGAGCCAGGGTTCGAGCGCGATCCGGGCGGGCGCCGCGACCACGGGTGCCGCGCGCGGCGCCGCCCGCAGCGGCTGGCCGGTGTCGGCCACCGCGCCCTCGGCCGCGTACCAGAGCAGCTCGGCCGCGGTGCGCTTCGCCGGGTCGTCGGGGCACGTGCGATCGGCGCGGTGCACCGAGACGACGAGGTGATCGCACGCGCGCGTGCACGCGACGTAGAGGAGGCGCAGCTTCTCGTGGAAGCTCATCTGCTCGTCGATCGCCTTGTAGAGCTCGAACGCGTCCGTGTGCGCGTGCTTGGAGAGCTTCACCTCGTATCCACCGTCGGGCGGGAAGAACACCTGCACGCCGCCCGGGGTCGCGTTGGGGCGGGTGGTGGTGCCCGAGCAGATGACGATCGGGAACTCGAGGCCCTTGGCACCGTGGATCGTCATGATCCGCACCGCGTCGTCGTCGGTCTCGGGGAGCACGGTCTCGACCACCCGCGCGCCCTCGGTGCCCTGGAGCGTCGCCCACGCCAGGTAGTCGCGGAGCGCGCCGCCGGCCGCGTCGCCGAACGCGCGCGCCTGGTCGACCACGAACCGCACCCGCCGCGCGACGTCGCGGAACCGGCCGGAGTCGACCCCGACCTCGAGCACGTGGCGCTCGCGCACGACGCGTTCGAGCAGCTCGCTCGGCGTCACCCACGTGCGCTCCCGGTGGAGGGCACCGAGGTAGCGGATGCCGCCGGCGACCGGATCGCCGGCCGGCACCGACTCGGGCGGCGCGGCGCGCACGTCGAAGCGACCGTCGTGCTCGGCACGGTACCGGAACAGGTCGTCGTCGCCGCAGCCGAACAGCGGCGAGCGCAGCGCGCTCACGAGCGCGAGCTCGTCGCTCGGGTCGTCGACCGCGCGCAAGGCCATGAGCAGGTCGCGCACCTCGCGGGTGCCGTACACGAGCGAGCTCGTCTCGGCGCGGTAGGAGATGCCGGCATCGTCGAGGGCGCGCTCGAGGTGGTAGAGCGACGTGCGCGCGGGCAACAGGATGCAGATGTCGCCGAGGCACGCGTCGCGCCACCCGTCGCTCCCGTCGCGCACCTGCCAGCACTCGTCGATCGCGGCGCGCACCGCGGCCGCGACGCTCGCGGCTTCTCGTTCGCGCATCCCCTCGGCCTGGAGGCCCGCTTCGAACGCCTCGACACCGAGCAGGAGCACACCCGGGCCTTTCGGCGCGGCCTCGCGGGTGCTCTCCAGAGGGAAGTACTCGGGCTGCGAACCGGGTTGCGCGTGGATCAAGCCGGCGAACACGTGGTTGACCCAGGCGAGCACCGGCTCGGTCGAGCGGAAGTTGGAGACGAGCCGGACCGGCTCCACGGCGAACCGGTCGCGCGCCTTCAGGAAGGTCGCGATGTCGGCGCGCCGGAACCGGTAGATCGACTGCTTGGGATCGCCGACGAAGAACACCCGGCCCGGCGTGACCTCCATCTGCTCCCAGTCGGCCGCCGGTTGGCTCTCGTCGGCGGCGAGCAGCGTCGCGATCTCGACCTGGATCGGGTCGGTGTCCTGGAACTCGTCGACGAGCAGGCGCTGGTATCGCTCGCGCAACCGGCCGCGCACCGTGGCGCCGTTCTCCGCGTCGCGCAACACGGTGCGCGCGAGCACGAGGAGATCGTGGAACTCGAGCTCGCCCGCGCGCCGCCGCTCGGCCGCGTGCCGGGCGGTGCGCTGCGCGAGGAAGCTCACGACGCGGCGCAGCGCGGCGTCGGTGACCACCGCGACGATCTCGCCCCGCTGCTCGCCCAACTCCTCGATGCGCGTGCGCAGCGCGTCGACGTCGGGCCAGTTCGCCTTCCGACCGGCGCGCGACTTGAACGACGGCTTGTCGGTCAGGAGCTCGATGCGCTCCGCGTCGTCGAGCGCGGCGCCGAGCCGGTCGCGGTACTCCTCGAGCAGGCGCAGGTACGCGAGGAGCTTGTCGTCGCCGTCGGTGCAGTGATCGGCGGCCGCGCACACGCCGTCGAGCTCGGCGAGCCAGCCTTCGAGATCGAGGGCCGGCATCTCCGGCGGAGGGCCGATGCGGTCGAGCAGGTCCCAGTTGTCGTCGAGATACTCCGCGACCCGGCGCAGGTGCTCGAGCGTCGCTCCCGCCGCGAGGGTCACGAGCACCGCCGCCTCGAGCTCGGGATCGTCGAGCAGGTCGTCGCGCGTCCGGCGCCAACGATCGTCGAACGCGAGCAACGACGACACCTCGTCGCGCACGTCGATGCGCGGCGGGAGCCCGGCCTCCACCGGGAACGCGGTGAGGATCCGCTGCGCGAAGGAGTGGAGAGTGCAGATCGCGGCGTCGTCGAGCTGGTCGAGCGCCTCGACGCAACGCGTGACCTCGCCGGCATCGGCGCCGGCGGCGTGGATCCGGCGCTCGAGCTCGCCGCGAACGCGGTCGCGGAGCTCGGCCGCCGCCTTCTCGGTGAACGTGATCGCGGCGACGTTGCGCATCGGCACCGGAAGGCCCGGACCTTCGGTGGTGACGAGCTGCACGATGCGCTCGACGAGCACGGTGGTCTTGCCCGTTCCCGCGCCGGCTTCCACGAACAGGGTCTCGTCGAGCCGCGTGCGCACCGCGTCGCGCGCCAGATCGTCGGCGAGGTGCCGGTCGGAGGTCACGCCGAGGACTCGAGCTCGAGGCCGAGGAGCTCGGTGTAGTCGGCGAGCTCGGCCGCACCCTGCTTGCGCGTCCATTCGCGGTGCAGGTCGGCCGTGCCGAGCCCGTCGGGATCGCAGTACGGGCACTCCACGAACATGGCCCAGGCCGGCACCCGCGGGCGCGGGACGAACACGCCGTTGTCGATGCCGTCGACGATCACCCGGAGCGCGTGATCGAGGGCCGCTTCCACGGGCGCGTCGACCGGGTAGCCGCGCGGGTTCTTCGGGTCGCGCAGCACGAACCAGTACGACGCGTCGATCGGCTCGTCACCATGCTGTGGGAACAGCTCGCGCGCGGCGTGCGCGTAGATCGGGAGCTGGAGCATCGTTCCGCCGCGCAGCGGATCGTCGTGCGACAACTTCTGGTACGCGCTCGCGGAACCGCTCTTGTAGTCGATCACGGCGATGCGGCCGTCGGCGAGGCGGTCGACGCGGTCGATCGATCCGATGATGCGCAGGGTCCGGCCGTCGGAGCAGACGATCGGCACCGGCGGATGCGCGGCGCCGGGCCGGCCGAACGCGAGCTCGGTCGCGATCGTCTCGGCGCCGTTACCGGAGCGGTAGCCGGCGTCGAAGTCGAGGAAGAGGTCGAGCTGGGCGTGGAGCTGGCGGCACTGGCGCGCCCAGAGCAGCCGGCGGCCGGTCACCCCCCGCGCCTCCACGTCGGCAAATTCCTCGCGCAGGATCGCGTGCAGGCGGGCGCGCTGCTCCTCGGTCCACGGCCGGCCGGCCCCCGCGACCCCGATGAGCTCCTCGAGGAACCGCTCCAGCACTTTGTGCACCACGTTGCCGCGGTCGATCGGCGTCAGCTGCACGATCTCCTCGGGCCGCTCCACCGGCCGGACCCGCAGCAGGTAGTTGACGAAGTACGCGTGCGGGCACTTCGCCCACATCTCGAGCCGGGTGGCCGAGACCGCGACGCCGGGCGCGGCCGGGCTCCGTTCGGCCAGCTGCGCGCCGAGATGCGTGAGGTTCCCGTCGAAGCGGGTGAACGCACTGCTGCGCCGGGCCCGGACCATCTCCAACGAGCGCGCGACGTCGGGGACCGCCGCGATCCTCGGGTCGCCCGCGAGCGCGGCGCGCACGTCGAGCTCGTGCCGCGTCGCCGGGAACGCGCAATGGGTGAGCCCGTACACGAACGACGGCACGTGCGTGAACCACGGCTCGTCGGGGAACACGCCGCGCGTCGGACGCGTGCCCGACAGCGCCTCCACCGTGTCGAGCAGGAAACGTGACGGCACGTGCTCGGTGCTGCGCCGGAGATCGCCGCGCGGGAAGCACATCACTCGCGGACCGGTCGTGGCGGCCAACACCGCGAGCAGCGCGCGGTGCTCGTCGGGGACGCGATCGGCGCGCTTGGCCAGCGCGCCTCCGAGTGCGTCGCGATCGGCGTCGGCGAGCAACGGATCATCGCGACTCGGCGCGGGGAACACGCCCTCGGCCAGGCCGCACACCCACAACCGGTCGAGCTCGACGCCGAGCGCGAGCGCCGCGGACCCGACGAACACCCCTTCGCCCAAGCGGCCCACTTGGTCGCGCGCGGCGTCGAGCTCGAGCGCGAGCGACCGGCGGAAGACCTCGAGCGAAGGGTCGGCGTCGATCGCGTCGAGGCCACCGAGCCGGTCGAGCGCGGCCTCGACCCTGCGGGCCGCCTCCTGCTCGAACGGCGACCACGCCGCGCGGCGATCGTCGTCTCCGATCCAGCGGGCGACGAGCCCGTGCGCCCACGCCGCGAGGCCCGCCCAGTTGCCCGGCGCGCCGGCGAGATCCGACGCGAGCTCCTCGACGAACTGCCGGAGACGGCGGACCCGTTCCCGGCGCGGATTCGCGCGGCGCGAGCCGTCTTCGGCCTCGAGGTCGGGAAGGTGGGTGCCGTAGTACTGGAGACGCGCGCTCCATTCGCGGACGCCGCCGACGATCCCGGCGTCGCGCGAGATGCGTTCCCACTCCACGGCCGGCACCTCCCGGCCGTGCCCGTCGAGCACGGGGACGCTCGCGAGGAGTGAGAACACGTCGTCGCGGCGGTAGTCGTCGTCGGGTAGGGCGAAGAGGCGGAGCAGCCCCCGGCCGAGCACGGAGTCGGCGAGCGTGCGCACCGACACCCCGTTGTGCGCGATCCCGGCGAGCTCGAGATGATCGTGCGCCAACCGCGCGTAGGGATCGTTGTTGGCGAACACCACTGCCATCCGCTCGAGGGGCACGCCCTCGCGCATCGCGTCGACGATGCCGCGCACGACCACGCGCACTTCGTCGTCGGGATCGGAGACCGAGCACACGGCGGTCGCGTGCGCGGGAGTGATGTGCGAGGCGGCGATGGATCCGGCCTCGCCGCCGAGCCGCTCGACGGCGGCCACGACCGCGGCGTCGGCCTTGGGCACGCCGGTCAGCCCGGCGATCACCACGACGCGCGTGCGCGCCCCGACCGCTTGCAGCAGCCGTGCGCTCGGCGGCGAGACGCGCTGCGGAAGATGGCAGATCACCGTGCCGAGCTCGGCGAGCAGGGGCGTGCCCGCCTCGACCAGCTCGTGCGCCTCGCGCATGAGGTCGTGCTCGTCGTACCAGCCGGCGCCGAGGTGGCGCTTCACGAGCCGGTGGATCCGCACCACCTCGCGCGCCCGCGGGCTCTCGCGCTCGAGCACCCCGAGCGCGGGCTCGTCGAGATCGGCCAGCTCGCGGTGCGCGCGCACCAGCGCCTCTTCGGTCGCGGGGTGCGACGCGACGCGCCGGAACATCGGCCCGGGAGCCGTGGCGAGCACCTGCCTCACCGCAGCGGCGACGACCGGCGTCGAGACCGGCCGGCGCCCGGCGGCCGCCAGGCGCGGCGCGGCGAGCAGCTCCGCCAAACGGTACGACGTGAGGAAATTGACGCCGATCAGACCCGCGCCCGCGCCCGAGACCGCGCCGAGCTCGCCGGACGCGAGCAATCGCCGGACGGCGACGCCCACCGAGTTGCCGGGCACGATCACCGTCACCGGTGCGAGCGGCGACGACCCCTTGGCCCGCGAGATCTCGACTCGCAAGGCCTCGGCGGCGGCGCGGCCGCACGGCGTGGCGACGACGCGAACGGAATCGACCCGGGCTGACACGGCGTGATGGTACGGCCCGCCTGAGACAGCCAGATCCAGCGTCAGTTGGTGAGGATGCGGGTCAGGAATCGGTTCGCCGTCCCGTTCGGGGATGCGTTCCGTCTAGCACTCTCAGCCCGCGGGTCGCGACCTCACAGTTAACGTTCAGGTCGACCCCCGAGACTGCCCCGAATCTCCGCCTCCCCGGAAGTGAATCCCATGCCTCCCTCGCCCCCGCAGAAACGATCCTGGGTGCGCTGGCTCGTCGTCGGCGTCGTCGTCGTGCTCGTGCTCGTGGTCGGCGGGCCCTTCGTGTACATCCACTTCATCGAAGGCCCGGCGCCGGCCAAGCTCTCGCTCTCGACGGCCACGACACCGTCGACCGCCTCGACGCCCGGCAAGAGCGGGTCGGTCCCGCTCGCCGGCACCTGGAAGATCGGATCGGGATCGACCGCGGGCTATCGCGTGAAGGAGACCCTCTTCGGGCAGTCGAACACCGCCACCGGCCGCACGAGCAGCGTCACCGGATCGATGACGATCGCGGGCACGACGGTGACGAAGGCTTCGTTCACCGTCGACATGACATCGGTGAAGAGCGACCGCGATCTGCGTGACAGCCAGTTCCAGGGCCGGATCATGGACACCGCCGACTTCCCCACCGCGACCTTCGTGCTCACGAAGCCGATCAGCTTCGCGCCGATCCCGAACAACGGCGTCATCAAGAGCTATCCGGCCACCGGCAAGCTCACGCTGCACGGCACGACCAAGAGCGTGACGATCCCGCTGACCGCGAAGCGCACCGGCAACGTGATCCAGGTGCAGGGCATCCTCACGATCACGTTCGGCGACTACGGCGTGAACAACCCGAGCGGCGGCCCCGCCCAGGTCGGCAACTCCGGCCAGATGGAGTTCCTGCTCAACCTCGAGCCGAGCTGAGCCGGGCTGCGCGCGCTCAGTCGGGAAGCAGGGGCACGCTCAGCCCCGCGTCGCGACCCAACAGCACCGCGCGCGTCACGGCCGCCGATCCGAACCGGTCGCGCACACCGTCGAGCGCGGCGTCGAGCGCGCCGGTGCCCGCGCGATCGAACGGCAACGTGAGCTGCACGGCGTCGTGGTCGTCGAGGTTCGCGAGCGCGACGCCGATCATGGTCAACCCCTGATGCTCGATCGTCGGGACCGCTTCCGCGAGCAGCGCCCGCGCGGTCGCGAGGATCGGCGGGGTCGCGGCGGTGGCACGCGGCATCGTGTGCGACCGTGTGGCGCGAGTGAAATCGTCGAAGCGCAGGCGGATCACGACCGTGCGGCACCGGCGATCGGTGGCGCGGAGCCGGCGAGCGACGCGATCGACGAGGCCGGCCAGGTACGCGTCGATCTCGTCGATCGTCTTCGGCTTGCGCCCGAGCGCGCGCTGCGAGCCGATCGAGCGCCGCCTCCGGCCGACCTGCACCGGACGCGGATCCTGATTGTGCGCGAGCGCGTGCAGATGACGGCCGACGCCGCGCCCGAGGATCGACACGAGCGCGCGCTCGCCCAGCGCCGCGACCTCGCCGACACTGGAGATCCCGCGATCGTGCAGCTTGGCTTCGGTCTTGGGCCCGACACCCCAGAGGCGGCCGACGGGCAATGGGTGCAGGAACTCGAGCTCGCGATCGGGCGGCACGACGAGAAGTCCGTCGGGCTTGGCCACACCGCTCGCGACCTTCGCGAGGAATTTCGTGCGCGCCACCCCGACCGTGATGCGCAGGCCGACCCGTTCGAGCACCTCGCGACGCAACCGGATCGCGATCTCGGTCGGGCTGCCCGACACGCGCCCCAACCCGCCGACGTCGAGGAACGCCTCGTCGATCGACAGCCCTTCGACGAGCGGTGTGGTGTCGCTGAACACCTCGAACACCGCCTTGCTCGCGTCGGAGTAGGCATCCATGCGCGGCCCGACCACAACCGCGCGCGGGCACAGACTGCGCGCATACGCCGAGCCCATCGCGGTGCGCACCCCGAACGCCTTGGCCTCGTAGCTCGCCGCGAGCACGACGCCCATCCCCACGATCACCGGCCGCCCGCGCAGCTTCGGGTCGTCGCGTTGCTCGACCGACGCGTAGAAGGCGTCGAGGTCGGCGTGCAGGATCGTTGCCGCGGCGGACACGAACACATGTTCGCACACGACTGAGACCCCCGCCCGGGGCCCGTATCGTGACGCCATGACGATCGAAGGCGAATACGAGCCGAGCCCGTGGGAATGGGTGCGAACCCAGGTCGAGCGGTACGAGGCGTCAGGCGGCCGCGAGGCCAACACCCTCCTCGACACGGGCATGCCCGTGATCATCGTGACCACCCGCGGCAACAAGAGCCGCAAGCTGCGCAAGACGGCGCTGATGCGCGTCGAGCACGACGGCGAGTACCTACTCGTCGCGTCAATGGGCGGGGCGCCCAAGAACCCGGTCTGGTACTACAACCTCGAGGCCGACCCCGACGCGGTGACGATCCAGGACGGTCCCGAGCCGTTCGACGCGACCGTGCGCGAGCTCCACGGCGACGATCGCACCGAATGGTGGGACCGGGCGGTGGCGGCGTACCCGCCGTACGCGGAGTACCAAGAGAAGACCGATCGCATCATCCCGATCTTCGTCGCGTCGCGCCGCTGACCCGCGCGTTCGAGGGGGTCGAAAGCCCTCTGCGCGCTCAGTGCAAATGCAATGACCGGCACCGTTCGGACGCATTTGCGGTAGGGCAAAGCCCGACAAAGTCTCGCATCGTTGCAAATGCACTGAGCGCGCAAGTCTGGTTTCGCGCTCCGCTCGCGGGCAGGCTCGAGGAGATCAGCCGGGGAACGGCGCGAGGCCCATGCGCTTGCGCACCTCGGGGCGCCGCAGGGGCGGCAGCGTGCTCGGCGGCTGCCGGCGGTCGGGCACGAGTTGGAGCGCGCGTTCGGTCACGTCGGCGACCTCGAGCGCGAACGCGTCGAGCGCGGCCGCGATCTTGATGTTCGGCTTCGCGACGCCCGTCACCTTGCGGATGTACTGCCGCGCGGCGGCTTCGATCTCCTCGCGGGTGGCGGCCGGCTCGAGGCCCCGGAGCTCAGTGATGTTTCGGCACATGCGACGAAAGGTTACGACGGCTTGTACGCCGCGGCCTCCCGGCCCACGAGGCGTCGGCCACCACCGCCCGGTGCGCGCCCACGACTCCGGCGGTAGCGTCGTACGTATGCCCAAAGCCCTGATCACAGGAACTTCCACCGGAATCGGCGAGGCGTGCGTCGCGCGGCTCGCCGACCGCGGCTGGACCGTGTACGCCGGCGTCCGCCGACCCGAGGACGCGGACCGGATCAAGGCCAACCACACCGGCGACGTGCGCCCGGTCATCCTCGACGTCGCCAAGCCCGACGACATCACGCGCGTGATCGAGGAGCTCTCCCGGGAGGCCGGCGACCGCGGGCTGCAGGCGCTCGTCAACAACGCCGGCGTCGGTGTCGGCGGACCGGTCGAGTACGTGAGCGAGGCCGACTGGCGCTGGGTGTTCGACGTGAACTTCTTCGGCGTCGTCGCGCTCACGAGAGCGGCGATCCCGATGTTGCGAACCGGGCACGGGCGCATCGTGCACATCGGCTCGATCGGCGGTCGTCTGTCGTCGCCGGGGCTCGCGCCCTACAGCGCGTCGAAGCACGCGATCGAGGCCCTGGCCGAGGCGCAGCGGCACGAGTTCGCCCGGTCGGGCACGCCGATCAAGGTCGCGCTGATCGAGCCGGGCGAGGTCAAGACCGCGATCTGGGACAAGGCCGACGCGACCGCCGACGATATGGAGCGCGCGCTCGACGACACCGGCCGCAAGCGTTACCAGTGGCTCCTCGACGAGTCGCGGGGCTTCATCGCCGAGGGCCGCGAGAAGGGTGTTCCGCCGGAGACGGTGGCCGATGCAGTGGAGCACGCGCTCACCGCGCCCCGCCCGAAGGCCCGTTACCTCGTGGGCCTCGACGCCAAGCTCGCCGGCCACCTCCTGACGCGCATGCCCGATCGGGCCCGCGACGCGCTCGTTCGGATCGGATCGATGCGGTGGGAGAAGCGCGGCCGCAACCTCCGCACGCGCTCGTAAGGGTTACTCGTCTTCGATCGGGTCGTTCACGCCGATCGTGTCGTAGAGGAACGTGAGCGCGTCGGTGAACGTCGCCTGGGTGTACGACTCCGGATCGACGAGCCGGCCCAACGCGAGTCCCTCGAACAACGCCGTCGAGACCCGCGCCAACACCGCGATCGGATGGTTCGGCGTGCCGCCGATGCCCGCGTACTCAGCGGCGAGCATGCCGATCGTGTCGTCGTACTGGCGCCGGGCGCGGGCGGCGAGCTTCTCGCGCAGGGCCGGGTGGCGCCGGGCGTAGAGCACGAACTCCAAGTAGAGCGCGGTCCACTCGTCACCGAAGTTCTGCTCGATCGCGCGCAGTACCCGCGGCAGCTGCTCGTCTCGTTTGGCGACTTGCACGGGCTCGCCGAGCGCGTGCTGCACCGCTCCCCGTTCCTGTTCGAAGTGATCGTCGAGGACGGCGAGGAAGAGGTCTTCCTTGCTCTTGAAGTTCGAGTACACCGCGCCCTTCGTGAACCCGGCGGCGGAGGCGACGTCGTCGAGCGATGCGCCGTGGAAGCCGTCGCGCGCGAACACCACCGCCGCCGCGTCGAGCAGGTGCCGGCGCGTCATCTCCCGCCGGCGGGCCGGCGTGAGCGGCTCGATCGTCACGAGATGTCCCTTGAAATGCCGATGAGCATCATAGATACTGCTCGGTATGCAGAATACGGATCAGCATGCAAGGCCGATCGTAGCGGCTGCTCAGGGCGCCCCAACGCTGCTCGTCGAGGGCCTCTCCAAGTCGTACGGCTCCACACGCGCGCTCGACGGTGTCGACTTGCGCGTCGAGGCCGGAACCATTCTCGGGCTGCTCGGTCCCAACGGCGCCGGCAAGACCTCTCTCGTGTCGATCGTCGCCGGGCTCCGGCGGCCCGATGCGGGCCGGGTCGAGGTGTGCGGGATCGACGCGACGCGCTCCCCGCACCAGACGCGCCGCCTCATCGGGATCGCGCCGCAGGAGACCGGCGTGTACCTCTCGCTCCGGGTGCGCGACAACCTGCGGTTCTTCGCGGGGCTGGCCGGCCTCTCGCGGGCGCAGGTCGGGGCGCGGGTCGACGAAGTCGCCACCGCCCTCGGCCTCGCCCCCCTGCTCGACCGCCGCGCGTCGCAGCTCTCCGGGGGCGAGCGCCGCCGCCTGCACACCGCGATCGCGCTGTTGCACCACCCCGCGCTCGTGCTCCTCGACGAGCCGACCACCGGCGCCGACGTGGTCACCCGAAGGCAGATCCTCGACCTCGTGCGCGGGCTCGCCGATGACGGCTCCGCGGTCGTGTACTCGACGCACTACCTCCCGGAGATCGAGACGCTGAACGCCGACGTCGCGTTCATCGACCGGGGCCGGATCGTCGCTCGCGGCACCACCGCCGAGCTCGTGCGCACGCACGGCACGAGCGCGCTCGAGCTCACATTCATCGATGCGGTGCCGATGTCGGCCCGGGTCGATGGAGCCATCGTCGACGGCACAACCGTGCGGATTCCCGGCGGCGATCCGGCGGCGCGTGCGGCTGAGCTCCTCCCTCGCCTGGGCGCCGACGCCCGATCGCTCACCTCGATCGAGATCGAGCGGCCGAGCCTCGAGTCGGTGTACCTGGCGGTCACCGGCCGGCGTTATGCCTCCGACCCCACCGAGCCCCTTTCACTGGAGGTTTCCGCATGATCTCGCTCCGCCGGCTCGGCGTCATCCTCCGCCACGAGCTTCGCATCTCGATGCGCGATCCGTTCTCGTTGCTGGTGCTCGTGGTGTTCCCGATCATCACCATGGCGTTCTTGAAGCCGGCGTTCCGGGCCGCACTTCAGCAAAGCGGCTTTCCCCATGCCAACGGCGCCGAGCAGGTGGTACCCGGCCAGGCAGTCGTCGGCGCGTTCTTCATCGTGGGCGTCACAACCTTCGCGTTCTTCTCCGAGTTCGCGTGGATGACCTGGGACCGCCTGCGCGCGAGCCCGGCGACCTCGCTCGAGATCGTGCTCGGCAAGGCGATCCCGCGCGTCGCGATGGTCCTGGCGCAGTTCGTGATCGTGCTCGGCACGGGGGTGCTCCTCTTCGATCTGCACTTCAGCGGGAACGCGCTCGCCCTGATCCCCCTGGTGATCGTGTTCTCGATCTCGCTGGTACTGCTCGGCGTGGCGGTGACCGCGATCTGCCGCACGTTGCAGCAGGCCAACTCGTTCGCCTACGTGGGGATGGTGCTCTTCGGTGCGATCGGCGGCGCACTGGTGCCGTTCAACGTGCTCCCCCGATGGGCGAAGGCAGTGGCCCCGGCAACGCCGACCTATTGGGCCATGCGCGGGTTCCACTCGGTGATCCTGGGTGGCGATGGGCTGGGCGCGATGGCGGCGCCGATCGCAGCACTGGGCGCAATGAGCGTGCTGTTCGTGCTGATCTCGTTGCGTCGGCTGCGCTTCGACGAGACCAAGGTCGCCTGGGCGTGAGCCTTGCCGTTCCGGGGCTCCTCGTTATAAGGTAAGGCTACCCTTAGTTCAGGCAGCCTTACCTTCCCCCAGGAGCCGGCGTTGAAGCCCACCCGCCCGATGATCGGCCTCGCGACCGTGCTGCTCGCAGGCTCGGTGCTCGCCGCGTGCGGGAGCAGCGGCGGATCGGGCACCGGGAGCAATCCCGGGCCGGTGACGATCACGCTGTACAGCGGCCAGCACGAGCAGACGACCGCGCAGCTGGTCAAGGCCTTCACCGCCGAGTCGGGCATCAAGGTCAAGGTGCGCTCCGACGACGAAGCCGTGCTCGCGAGCCAGATCGAGACCGAGGGATCGCGGTCGCCCGCCGACGTCTTCTACACGGAGAACACGCCGCCGCTCGAGTTCCTGCAGGAGCACAACCTCCTGGCGCCGCTCACACCGTCGACGCTCGCCTCCGTCGATTCCGCGTACAACTCCACCGCCGGCGACTGGGTGGGCGTCTCGGCGCGCGTCAACGTGATGGTCTACAACACTGACAAGCTGCGCCCGTCGGAGCTGCCGAAGTCGATCCTCGACCTCGCGTCACCCGCGTGGAAGGGCAAGATCGGCGTCGCGCCCGGCGAGACCGACTTCCAACCGATCGTCACGTCGATCCTGAAGGAGAAGGGCAAGAGCGCCGCGCTCGCGTGGCTCCGGGGGATCAAGTCGAACGCCGGCAGCCACTCGTATCCCGACAACGAGTCGCTCACGAACATGGTCAACCGCGGGCAGGTGCAGCTCGCGTTGATCAACCACTACTACTGGTACCGCGAACGCGACGAAGTCGGTGCCGGCAACCTGCACTCCGCGATCGCGTTCTTCGCACCGCGCGACACCGGCTACCTGCTCGACGTGTCGGGCGCGGCGGTGCTGAAGTCGAGCAAGCACGCCGACGCGGCACAGAAGCTGGTGGCCTTCCTCGTCGGCAAGAACGGCGAAGAGGTGCTCGCCCACAGCGAAAGCTACGAGTACCCACTGGGCTCGGGCGTCGTCACCGCCAAGCCGTTGAAGCCGTTCGCGCAGCTGCAGCCCATCGCGCTGAGCCTCTCGGATCTCGGCGACGGCAGCAGCGCGCTCGACCTCCTCCGAGAAGTCCAGCTGCTGTAGATGGAAACGCTCACGCCGCTCGCGCCGATCGAGCCGCGCTTCGAGCAGCCGCGTGTGCGCGCTCGGCGCGGGCGCGGGCTCGTGCTCACCGCGGCCCTCGTGGCCGCGGTGTTGTTGTTGCCGTTGGTGTTCCTCGTCACCCAGGCCGTGCAAGCCGGCTGGTCGACGCTCTCGCCCCTCCTGTTCCGCCACCTGACGGCCAGCCTCTTGTGGAACACGCTGACGCTGCTCGTCACCGCGAGCATCACGTGCGCGGTCATCGGCACCGCGGCCGCGTGGTGCGTCGAACGCACGAACCTCCCCGGCCGGCGCGCGTGGGCGGTGCTCGTGGTGTTGCCGGTCGCGATCCCCGACTTCGTGATCAGCTACGGGTGGGTGTCGGTCGCGCCGAGCGTGCACGGGTTCCACGGCGCGGTCGTCGTCATGACGCTGGCGTTGTATCCCCTCGTGTACCTACCGGTCGCCGCGAGCCTGCGCGGCGCCGACCCCGCGCAGGAAGAGATCGCCCGCGGACTCGGGCTCGGCCGCATCGAGACGTTCGTGCGGGTCACGCTCGCGGAATGCCGCGTCGCGATCCTCGGCGGGTCGTTGATCGTCGCGCTCGCGGTGCTCTCGGAATACGGCGCGTTCGAGATCCTCCGGTACAACACGTTCACGACCGAGATCTTCACCGAGTTCCACACCGGGTTCGACCCGTCGGCCGCGTGCGCACTGTCGCTCGTGCTCGTGTTGATCAGCCTGTTCGTGCTCGGCGGTGAGACGGCCGCCCGCGGCCGTACCCGCACCAACCGCTCGAGCCGGTCGGCCGCGCGGGCCATCGGTCGGCACCAGCTCGGGCGGGCGACGCTGCCGGTGCTGCTCGGGTTCGTCGCGCTGGGCGGGCTCGCGCTCGGCGTGCCCATCGGCACACTCGTCTACTGGTTGGCGCGCGGCAGCTCGAGCACGTTGCCGTCGGCTTCGATCGCGGGCGCCGCGTGGCACACCGCGTTCTACAGCGCGTGCGCGGCCGCGCTCGCGACCGCGCTCGCGCTCCCGGTTGCGCTCGTGGCGATCCGGCAGCGGCGGCGCAGCACCGCGCTGCTGGAGCGCAGCACCTACATCGTGCAGGCGCTTCCCGGCCTCGTGATCGCGCTCGCCCTGGTGTTCTTCGCGTCGCACTGGGCGTACTTCCTGTACCAGCGACCGCAATTGCTCGTGGTGGCGTACGCGATCCTGTTCTTCCCGCTCGCGCTCGTTGCGGTGAAAGCCTCGGTGGCCCGCGCGCCGATCGGCCTCGAAGACGTCGGGCGCTCACTCGGGCGGCGTCCGATCGAGGTGTTCGGCCGCGTCACGTTGCCCCTCGTCGCGCCCGGACTCGCCGCCGCGTTCTCGCTCGTGTTCCTCTCGGCCGTCACCGAGCTCACGGCCACGCTCATCCTGGTCCCGACCGGGGTGAACACGCTCGCGACCCAGTTCTGGGCGTACACCACCAATCTCTCCTACGGTGCCGCCGCGCCCTACGCTGCATTGCTCGTGGCAATCGCGGCAATCCCCACCTACGTGCTCGGCCGGTGGTTCGAGCGGCTGCCGAGCCGCGCGTCGTCGTGACCGGCTGATGTGACCAGCCTCTCGATCTCCGGGGTGTGCAAGTCGTTCGGCTCGCTCTCGGTGCTCCGCGACGTCGACCTGGAGGTCGCCGACGGCGCGCTCACCGCGATCCTCGGCCCGTCGGGCAGCGGGAAGACCACCCTGTTGCGCATCATTGCCGGCTTCGAGCGCGTCGACCGCGGTGTCGTGCGCATCGGCGACACGATCGTCGACGACGGCGACGACTACCTGCCACCCGAACGCCGCCGCATCGGATACGTGCCCCAGGAAGGTGCGCTGTTCCCCCACCTCTCGGTAATCGCCAACGTGGGCTTCGGCCTCCCACGTCGCGAACGGCGCGGTCCGAAGGTGAAACGGCTGATCGAGATGGTCGGGCTCGCCGGGCTCGAGAACCGGTATCCGCACCAACTCTCCGGGGGTCAGCAGCAGCGCGTCGCCCTCGCGCGCGCGTTGACCGTGGATCCGCAGTTGGTGCTGCTCGACGAGCCGTTCGCGTCGCTCGACGCGAACCTGCGCACGACGGTGCGGGCCGACGTCGCCCAGGTGTTGCACGAAGCCGGCACCACCGCGGTGCTCGTGACGCACGATCAGGACGAAGCGTTCTCCATGGCCGATCACCTCGCGATCATCCGCGGCGGTCGCATCACCCCGGCCGCCGCCCCCCAAGACTTCTACGCACATCCCCTCGACGCCGACATGGCCGCATTCGTCGGTGAAGCCAACCTGCTCACGGGCACCATCGACGGCGCGTACGCGACGACCGCGCTCGGGCGGCTCCCCCTACGCGGCGCCGAGCCCGCCCCGGCGGGCGGCTCGAGCCCGATCGCGGCGACCGTCTTGGTGCGCCCCGAGCAGATCGACGTGTGCCCCGAATCCGAGCTGCCGGCGGCCGACGCATGGCACTCCGAGCACGGTGGGCTCGTCGGCCGCGTCGTGCGCAGCGACTACCACGGCCACGACGCGCTGCTCACGATCAGGCCGCTCGCACCGCTCGACGGCGTCGACGAGCTCATCGTCGCGCGCGTCGAAGGCAGCCGCGTGTTCCCGCGCGACGCCGACGTGACCGTGCGCGCGCACGGATCGGTGATCGCCTGGCCCCGAGCGGCCGGATAGCTCGCCGATCCCAGGCGCAGCGCGGAGGCCCGGACCGTCGTTCGGGTCGAGCGCGTGCGAGAGGGCCGGAGCTCGCAGCCGCAGAGTCACGGCTACGCCGGCGCGAGCACGTAGATCGTGCCGGTGCGCGACGCGGCGTAGATCGCGCCCTTCGGTCCCTGCCCGAACGACGTGAGCTCCGACACGTTGAGGTGCAGCGGTGCGGCCTGCGTGATGCGACCGCCGTTCTGCGTCACCGCGCGCAGCACGCCGGTGCACTCGTCGCCGAACACGTAGGCGCCGACCAACGGCACGCTCGGCGAGCCGCGGTACACGTAGCCGCCGATGATCGCGCAGTCGCCCGCAGTGTGCGGCCGCTCGAGAATCGGGTCGCGGGCCCCGGCCGGCTCGGCGCCGCCGTTGTACGGGTGGAAACCTTCACGCAGGTTCCAGCCCCAGTTGGCGCCCGCGCCGGTGCCGGCGCGCGCGTAGTCGACCTCTTCGAACTTGTCCTGGCCGACGTCGCCGATCCACATGTCGCCGTTCTTCGAGTCGAACGAGAACCGCCAGGGGTTTCGCAAGCCGTACATCCAGATCTCGCCGCGCTTGCCGGCCTTGCCCTTGAACGGGTTGCCGGCCGGGATGCGATAGGGCGACGCGCCGTTCTGGCGGGGATCGATGCGCAGGATCTTGGCGAGCAGCACGTCCTTGTTCTGGCCGTTGCCGTTCGGGTCTCCCCCGCTGCCGCCGTCGCCCACGCCGATGTAGAGCATGTTGTCGGGGCCGATCACGAGATTGCCGCCGTTGTGGTTGGTGAACGTGTGGTGCGGGATCAACAACAGCTGGCGGCGGGTCGCAGTGTTGGCCTTGAGCCCGTTCATCGTGTACTCGACCACATGGATGTCGCCGGTGGGATCGGTGTAGTCGACGTAGAGCTTCTTGCCGTCCCTCGAGAACACGATGCCGAGCAGGCCTTCCTCGTTGTCGTGCGACACGTTCTCGGTGAGCACCGTGCCGGTGACGTGACCGTTGGTGACGACCACCAACGTGCCCGGCTGCTCGGCCACGTACATGTGCGCGGTGTCCGACCCGCGCCACGCCATCGCCACCGGGCTGTCGAGACCCGACACGACGTGCTTCAGCCGCACGTGGGCGGTCGCGAGGTCGGTGCGCGGCGCCGCCGCGGGCTTCGCCGGGCGCGCCGCGGGCGAAGCGGTCGCGCCGGTCGGAACGGCGAACGCAGCACCCGCCACGAGCGCGAGAACGGAGAACGAGACCACGAGGGGGGAACGTCGCATCCGGTCAGGGTAACCAGCCGCAATGGGCCGGTTGACCCGCCGGTCATCACCGCAGCCCGTCGGTGGCATCGTAGAGATGTGACCAGCGGCGGGGACGCGGAGTTGTACGCGGCGTGCGCCGACGATCTCGTGCGCCTCGCGACCGGTCTCGTCGGCCCGAGCGACGCGGCCGACGTCGTGGCGAGCGCGGTGGCCCGCCTCCTCGGCTCGCCGGCCTGGCGGGGCGCGCGTCGCAAGCGGGCCTACCTGTTCCAGTCGGTGGTGAACGAAGCCCGGATGCACCAGCGCAGCCAGCGCCGGCGCGTCGCGCGCGAGCAACGCGTCGCGGTGCCCGACCGCGTGCACACCGCGCCCGAGATCGACGCGCTGTCGTGCCTCGACGCGTTGAGCACGCGCCAGCGCGCGGTGATCGTGCTCACCTACTGGCACGACCTCGATCAGGCCGCGATCGCTTCGTTGCTCGGCATCAGCCGCGGCTCCGTCGCGCGTCACCTCGAGCGCGCGCACACCAAACTCCGAGAGGTGATGGCCGATGCCCGCGACGTGTGACCCGCAGATCGAGGCGATGGTGCGCCAACTCGTGGCGCAGGCGCCCGCGCCGCCCGAGTTCCCGAGCGAGCCGCAGCGCGCGAGCCGACGGCAGCGCGCGCTCGTAGTGCGCGGTGCCGGACTCGTCGGCGCAGTCGCGATCGTCGTGGCGGTCGCACTGATCGCCGCCGCGCTGCTCTCGACCTCGAGCGCGCCCAAGCACCAAGTGATCGTGAGCGGCAACCCGACAACGACCACGAAGCCACACGGGCGCGAACAGCTCCAGTCGGTTGTCGTGCTCGATCGCGGGGAGAACGCAGACTTGTTCGGGGCCGACTTGGTTCCCGACCCGACGTCGGGGGTCTGGTTCGTGATCACCGACAACGACAGCGGCGCAGTTCGCCTCGATCACCTCGGCGCGAACGGATCCCTCAGATCGATCCCGCTGCCTTCGGAGTTCGCGATCGGGGCCGGCAGCCGAGACCCGATGCTCGCGATCGACCCCGACGGAACCGCGTGGATCCTGGGCCAGCGATCACTTGCCGAAGTAGGGCGCACGGCGACCACGCCGAGGCTGATCCCGCTCGGGCGTTGGCCCAACACCGAGATCCACGACCCGCAGGCGCTCGCGAGCGACGGCGCCGGTCACGTCGCAGTGGCGTTCGAAGACACCACGTTGGTGCGCGTGTACAACGCCAGTACCGCGTCGTTCTCCGACCTGACCCTGCCCGTGGGAACCGACGCATGGTCGCTGCGCTACTTCGCCGACGGAAGCCTCGCCATCGGGCTGACGATCTTCCACGCGCAACCGACCGTCGCGCTCATTGCCTCTCCCGGCGGATCTCTCTCCCGGGGCATTCGCGTCGGCGACACCGAGGTCGCGAGCACGTACTCCCCTACGGCCGTGCTGTTCGGTGCGTTTCATCCCACGGTGCTCAACCGTGACGGCACGACGCGACCGATCACCTTGCCGGCAGGTTCGAAGCTCGCTCCGTTTTACGGGAGCGTCCGCATCGGACGTGACGGCAAGCTCATCGTCTCGACCGGCCTGGGGATCACCATCTTCTCGCCGGCCACGGATCCGGTTGCGACCGCCACGTTGAAGTATCCGACGGTGTCGTGCGGGCTCACTTCGGCCGAACCGATCTCTCCGACGGGAGCGAGCGGTCCGGTGTCGGAGCCGGCGCCGATCTGCCGCGACGCTCCCGACGGCGTGACCGTCGACCGCGACGGAACCATCTGGCTCGTCTACCGCACGAACGTTCGAGGTTCGGAGCACCTCGTCGTGAAACGAATCGACCACTACTGACGCCGCTCGGAGCGTCGTAGCATGCTGCGTATGGGGAGTTGGCTCCGCCGGCACTGGTTCACGGTGGCCGCCCTGGCGATCACCGCGTTCCTGGGGTCGGCCGGCCTCGATCACCACTCGCCCGCCCGCGCCTGGATCGTCCGGGAAGCGATCTTCGGCGCGATCGCGTTCGTGGCCTACGCCGTCTGCAGCTCCCAGATCGAGCGAATCGACCGGGCGAACCGCAATCCGTGGGGTAAAGCCATCACCTTCGTCGCCGCGATGGTCGGAGCGATGGCCGCACACGTCGGCGACGGCGCGATCGTCGCGGTTGCGGGCGTGCTCGCGGGCGCGGTGATCGCGTTGGACCGCGCCGGGCTCATGCTGAAACGCCGTTACTAGCCCCGGCGGGCGGTGGGATCACGAAAACGACAGCGACGCGACCGAGGGTCGGTTGCGCGGGGTGAGTGCGCGGGCGGCACGTCGTCGCGTGCGCGGGTTTGCGATCCGATCGCTCCGAGAATTCTTTTGGGATACTCGAATTCTTCTTTGCCGGTCGGGGTTTTCGGGGGGTTGTTGTCTCACCCCCTCTGTATGGTCCGTTGCATGGTCACCGCGTTTGCGATTCGCCCGCCGCGTACGTTCGCGGATGACGTACGCGAGATCGACGACTTCTTCCGTGTGTTGGTCGGGCGGATCGATCCCGATGCGGTGCCGTTGGGTGAGGTGACGGAGCTGTGGGCGGCGCTCGACACGATCGAGCGGCGCGCCGCATCTACGAAGTTGTTGTTGGCGCGAAGAGTGGAGGAGGCGGGCCGGTGGAAGCGTGACGGGCACCGCTCCGCGGCCGAG
>Ga0265338_10001314_pt1 | contig 40712 bp, 68 predicted proteins | sample 42126metaG_FD_193579 | JGI IMG/M metagenome (GOLD analysis project Ga0265338, IMG submission 193579) | Rhizosphere microbial communities from Carex aquatilis grown in University of Washington, Seatle, WA, United States - 4-21-26 metaG | ecosystem: Host-associated > Plants > Roots > Rhizosphere... | reverse complement strand
CTCCGCAGCGCGAACCTCTACGGCGCGAACCTCTACGGCGCGAACCTCCGCAGCGCGGACCTCCGCAGCGCGGACCTCCGCAGCGCGAACCTCTACGGCGCGAACCTCTACGGCGCGAACCTCCGCAGCGCGGACCTCCGCAGCGCGGACCTCCGCAGCGCGAACCTCTACGGCGCGAACCTCTACGGCGCGAAAAATTCAGACCGCGCCATTGCCATGACGCGCATCTTGCCGGAAGGCGATCTGATCGGCTGGAAGAAGTGTCAAGACAACATCATCGTCAAGCTTCGCATTCCAGAAGCCGCCAAACGCTCGCATGCGTTCGGTCGCAAATGCCGCGCAGAATTTGTCGATGTGATCGAAGTCATCGGCGCTGATGAAGGCATTTCTCAGCACGACGGCGAAACCAAATACATCGCCGGTCAGCGCGTCACCCCGGACAAATTCGATGAAAACTGGATGGAAGAATGCTCCTCCGGAATTCACTTCTTCATCACCGAAGCAGAAGCGAGGGCTTACTGATGCCTACCCGCAACGAAATCCAAGACCTCGAACATGCAGCCGTTATCGCCATGGTGGCGGAAGGCTTTGCTGTTCTTCTTTTCATCGCAGCGGTTGCCGTATGCGCCGCTCTTGGAATGGGAGCGTGAGTGATGGCAACGCTTGAATATGAATTTTGCGAAATGCCGCTGATTATCGACCTCGGCTTTGAAGCCGGATTGGTCAATGGATCGGCAGAGATTTCCTATCACGCTGATGGTGAATGGGGCATCCGTAGAATCTATCTGGATGGATTCAGCACGATCAAGAACGGCGGCGAGTTCAAGCGCAAGTCTGTCGAGGTCGAGCAAGGTCCACTCTACGACATGATTGCAGAACGCCTGTTAGGCGAATGGCATGACCGCGTGCAGGACAAGGTGAACCAGCAAGTCATCGCAGATGTTTCGATTGCTCATCGCTTCGATCATCGTCACGACAGTCTCAAACATGCGAGGGCGCTGTGATGTTCAGGATTGGACAGAAGGTCGTGCAGATTAAGAAATCGCCATGGCGATCCTTGCATTTGGGAGAACTGGGGCCGTCATTTGGTGATGTTGTAACCGTAAGGTCGGTTGGTCCCGGGAAATGTGGGGATCTGTTTCTTAGGTTCGACGAGATTATCAATCCGCCACTTTACAACACCGATCCTACCGACGGTTTTCGCGAAGCAAGATTCCTTGCTGCCCACTTCCGCCCGGTGGTCGAACGCAAGACAGACATATCCATCTTTCAAGCAATGCTCACTCCATCACCTGTCACGGTAGATGCGATGAAGCTGGCAGATCATGCGCGGGAGATTGTGGGATGAGCAACGCAGCGAAAATGACGCTGGAAGAAAAGCTCGTCCAGCACATCAAGGACGTGGGCCTCGGAGCACTTATCACCGATGAGGACGCCATCACAGAATTGACACGCAAGGCCGTTGAAAGCGCCCTCTTGCAACCGAGGCGCACAAAAGACGGCTATCAGTACAACGAGAAGGACTCTCCCGTTGTTGAGTCGGCGCGGGCAGTTGCAGACATGGCGCTGGCAAAGATTTTTGACGAGCGCGTGGCTATCCTGTTTGCGTCACCGGAAGCTCTGGATTGTCTGAATAAGGCGATAGCAATTGCCTTCCCAGTCGCGCTGGAGAAGGCCGCGTCGAACGCGCTTCACACTGCCTTTGCTTCAACTCGATTCGAGATTGAGGGCAGCATTTTGCAACAGCTTCGAAGTCGCGGGATTCCAGTATGAAAACCCGTCACACCCAAATCCTGGAACTACGTCGAGACAGGTTGATTGCTCGCAAGCATCACAAACCAGTCAAGCCCATCGACAAGGTTCTCGTACTCAAGGTCTGCCGTCAGTTGAAACATGAAATGAAGATGGAGCGGAGAGCGTCATGAGCAAGCTTGCACATTCAGATGAAGCCTCAATGGAAGTGATCGAGCGCCGCCGTTGCATCGAGGACGGCAACGAAGATTTGCTTCCTGAGAATTGCGTTGATGGCTCTCAGCAGAACACGGGCGATCTTTCCTCAACTGCTGCCGACATTAAGAACCTCGCCATGCGCGTTGCCAAAACTCCAGCTTACACCGCTCAAGAACTGGGGGCTTACAAGTTCAAGAGCGGGAATGGCCCTGTCATTCTCATAAATTCCAAATATCGCTTTGTCCTAGTGAAGGCACTTGAGGATTACTCAACCATTCTTGAGCTTGAAATGGCGGAGCCTGAAAATGCCTGACCTCTCCAACATCATCCACTCCATCACAGAAGAACCGGATATGCGCGATCCTTCCGTGTCTATCCCGATGCGCGTGTCCGGGCTGATTACGGAGTTGGACGATCTCGCTGGCTTAGCGCTCGCCCCGGATACCCGCGAACTGATGGCAGCAGAACTGCCATCAATCTACATGGCTATCAACCGTTGCCGCCTTATCGCGTCTTTCATTGAGGCGACCGAGCCGAACACGCTCCGCGTTGTGGGAGGAAGCCACTGATGAAAACCGCGCTGGAAATCTACGACGATCTGTCGCGCCCGTTCGCAAATGAAGAAATCGACTGGCGCATCGGATCGACCAATCAGGACAAGACTAAGGGCATGGCGCTGGCTTATATCGACGCTCGCGCGGTTATGGATCGCCTTGACGCTGTGTGCGGCCCTGACGGCTGGCAAAACAACAACGTGTTTGGTCCCGGCGGCACCGTGGTTTGCAATCTCGGAATCCTCATGGGCGATACCTGGATTTGGAAGGCGGACGGCGCTGGAGCCACGGACGTTGAAGGCGAAAAAGGAGCTATCAGCGATGCTTTAAAGCGGGCTGCGGTTCGCTTTGGAATCGGGCGCTACCTGTACGAGCTGAAATCGCCGTGGGTGGCTCTTGTGCCCGCTGGCCGCTCCTATCGCATGGCTGACGATGCCCGCAAGGAGCTTGATAAGGTCCATGAGGACTTCTGCCAAACCTGCGGTTGGGGCCTTCGCGCCGGGCGTGTCGCCTACAGCTTCGCCAATCAGGTTGTGAAGCATTTCGTCACGACACCAGCAGAAGCGCAGGAACTTCGTGAGCGCAATGCAGGAACTATCGCGCAGTTGCCGGTCGCCATGCGCAAACATCTCATTGACACATTGGATCGCGTCGGTGCGCGTCCGCAACAAGAGGCAGCAGAATGAGTGATTACGACAATAACAATCGCGGTTCCATTTGGAAAAACGACAAGAAGGAAAAGGACACACATCCTGACTTCACCGGGAGCCTCAATGTCGGCGGTGTCGAGTATTGGGTGTCCGCATGGAAGCGCAAGCCGGGAGCGTCGGACAAGGCCCCTGCTCTTTCGTTCAGCGTGAAGCCAAAGGAAGAAGCGCGCGATGCCAAGCCTGCTGGCCGATCTGACCCGATCTCAACCGGTCGCCCGCGTAGGGATGCACTGGATGACGAGGAGATTCCGTTTGGAGCGGAGTTTCGCTGATCCATGTCACGCGCCCAGCTCACATTAGGAAGTGCAGCAGACCGCCTTAAGGCGGAGCGTTGGGTGCGTATAGCACCGGCTGGAACGCGCGTGATCTTCAAGAAGCCACAGCGGTCAATCCCGCAGAACGACCGTATGTGGGCGATGCTGACTGACGTGGCAACACAGGTCACTTGGCATGGTGTCAGACTAACGCCAGACGATTGGAAGCTGGTCTTTCTTGACGCGCTCAACCGAGAACTTCGAATGGTGCCGAATATCGACGGCAACGGATTTGTGAATCTGGGCCGCTCATCGTCTGACCTGACCAAGGCGGAAATGACGGACTTGATCGATCTTATCCATGCCTTTGGTGCGAACCGCGATGTGAAATTCCAGGATCAAGAGCAGGCAGCATGAGCAGCTTACGCGGCAAAGAGCGTCAGGAGTTTTCGCAGAAGGTTCGCAAGGCTGCATTTGCCCGCTGCTGCAAGCCTGACGGAATCCCGAGGTGCGAGACATGTGGAGCGATGCTCAGCAAGCGCGCCGGCACGATTTACGAACATGTACAGCCTGACGGGCTTGGCGGCGAACCAACACTCGAAAATTGCAAAGTCCATTGCAAAAACTGCGCTGATGTTAAGACATTCACAGAGGACAATCCGAGAATGCAAAAGGCAGATCGCGTCCTGAAAAAGGAATACGGCTTAGGGCCGAAGAAGAAATCCATCCAGTCTCGCGGCTTTGACAAAGCGCCAAAGCAACACACCGCATCCCGTCCCCTCCAGATTGATCGGGTGTGATGATGACTTACATCAAGAATGGTGGCCATGCATTTCCTAAGCCGCTTGATCCATATCCATCTGATGGCGTCGGTTATGATGGCATGACCTTGCGAGACTGGTTTGCCGGTCAGGCGGTCTCAGCACTTCCTATCCGCTCATGGCCTGACGAAGATTTTCCGACTCACCAAGACAAGTTCAACGCATGGGCGAAGGCGGCTTATGCAGTTGCTGACGCAATGCTCGCTGCTCGCCTCACCGGAGATCAGCGATGACCTCCGAGGAAGAGCATACGCCGACACCGTGGTTTCACCGTCAAGCTGGTGAAGTGTCTCGCTCTGGCGATGCATACGATTGGATAGCAGATCATCCAGATGCGGGCATGCATCGCAAAATTATCTTACTGCGCGGATCGTGCTCACCCGCCGACTGCGCGTTCATCGTTCGCGCGGTGAACTGCCATGCCGAACTTTTTGAATTTGCCAAATGGGTCGCAGATCGCGGCGGACCAAATAACTGCATGGATATCTTCAAGCGGGCTCGATCTGTCGTCTCTAAAGCAGATGGAGCCTCCTCATGACCTCTCACAAGCACGCGTGGACGAAGGGGCCGTGGATCGCTGCATCTGCATATAGCAGCGTTGTTGGCATTCCGATTGTTGCACAGACTGGCAAGCGCATAGCAAATACGTCGATGCCGGGGTTTCCTGACGACTATGGCAATGACGAAACCAATCTTGCCAACGCTCGTCTCATCTCCGCCGCCCCAGAAATGTATGAGGCGCTGAAGAAGGCAGAAGAACTTTATCAAGTTGGCATCATCGCAGCACCAAACGGTCTATTCGATGAAGTCCAAGAACTTCGCCGCGCCGCTCTGACCAAGGCGGAAGGGGGCGCGGGATGAGCCGATCAGGATATGTTGACGACTGTGATGACGTTCTGCAATTCGGCAGATGGCGCGGCGTTATCGCCAGCACGATACGCGGGAGGCGTGGCCAAGCTTTCCTGAAGGAAATGCTTGCGGCGTTGGATGCGCTTCCGGTCAAGCGGCTCATCGCCAACGAGCTCGCGAGGCCGGACTTACTGCCCTGCTCGCATTGGGGGTTGTACGAGACTGAATCTGTCTGCGCCATCGGATCAGTTGGCAAGATGCGTGGCATTGATATGGCCGCGCTCGATCCTGATGAGTACGAGAGCGTAGCTTGCGCGTTCAATATCTCGGCACCGCTCGCTCAAGAAATTGTCTGGATGAACGACGAAGCCGGAGCATGGAAGGAAACGCCTGAGCAGCGTTTCACCCGAATCCGCAAATGGGTCACCAGCAAGATCAAGCCTGAGCCGGACTCCGCCATCCTCAAATCCCGTCTTGCAACCAATGGCGGAGGCGATTCCCATGAATGACCGGCAGGTAGAGGCGCTGGCGGGTTGCCCGTTTTGTGGATCAATGAAGATTGACCCCGAAGGCTGGACTTCGCTCGAACAGTACAAGGGCACGGAGCAATGGCGCTCTGGACCATCTTGCGAAGAATGCGGCGCGTCCGCCGAAACAGTTGAGAAATGGAACACCCGCTCCCGCACCCCGTCTGCGCCGGATGTGGCGATACGGGAGGCGGCACAAGAGGCTATGCGTCTGACTGATTGTCCTCGGCCGGCGAATGGCGACCCGAGCGATATTTCGGCCATCGATTGCCACAAGTTAGGTCATTGCGGATGCGCTTATGGACCCCTGTGTGCCGCCCTCTCCGCATCGGAAGCCAAGGCGGGGGAGCCGGAAGGATGGACTGGTAAAAAGTGTCCGCATTGCAAGGGCACTGGCGAAAATCTGTCAAATCCTATGAATGCGGGGAGCTGCGACCAATGCGGCGGTACTGGCGACGAATATCATCACGTAGCCCCCACCCCGCCGCAAGTTGACCGCGAGGCCGTGGCGCGGATCATTGAGCCTCACGCCTTCAAGATGTGGCACGGCCAGTATCATCACTGCATCAAAAACGGCGATGACGAGGATTTCGCCAAGCGGTGCGCGGACAGTTCGTACAAAGCCGAGTGCGATGAGGCACTGACCAAAGCCGACGCCATCCTTTCCCTCCTCGCGCCGACAGCGCCCGCACAGGGAGAAATCAGATGAAGCGTTTTCTGAAACGCCTCTCTGATCGGCTGATGTCGCGCTGTCGCGTCTGCGGTTCAAGCAAAGATGTCATCAGCTACGATCCACGCGGGGCTTGGGCATACCTGTTTCGAAAAACATGGTGCCCCGAACATTGCCCGGATCATGATTATGTCTACGACCGATATGAAGGGCATTACTGCGACAAGTGCGGTCAACAGCCCGACGACCAATGGCACATCGACAGGGCGAACGATATGGCAGAAGCGGAGATGCGCCCATGACAGACCGTGACGCGGGATACCGCGAGGGGATCGAGGCGGCGGATGAGGTCCGCTACTGGATAAACGACATCAAGCGCGGTTGCGGGCCGACATGGTACCGCAACAAACTTGCATCGTTCGAACGAATTGAACGACTACTCCGCGCCACGCTGCCATCGACACCAAACGATGGGAAGGCGGAGCCGGTTGAAAGAAATGAAATCGAGCATCGCCTTGCGATGTCGATGAATGACACTCTTTGCGAGATGATCGATAACAAAGAAGAAATGATCACTACCGTCATCACAGCTAAGGTCATTGCGTCAAAGCCATTCCAGCAAGCGATTGACAAACTCGCAAGCCACCCCTCTCCCGCAAGCGACGGCGCGCTACGGGAGGCGCTGGAGCAACAAGCACGAAAGGTCAGAAATTATTCTGATCCGAATGATGTGTTTGAGGCCGTTCCGCTGCGCTTCATCATCGAAGGCTCAGAATCCGCCCTCTCCGCTCATGCCGGGGACGCGGCGAAGGAATCTGGCGGCACTGAATTGAAGCTTCAACCGGGCTGGCTCGCCAATGATGTCCAGAAAGCATCAGAGCAAGTTCAGGAATGGTCTAAGCCCGGCCCGCCAGACACACATGCGGAGATGAAGGGATGAAGCTGACCGATGATGAACAGCGCCATTTGAGTTCAACGCTACGTGCCATGGAAGCCATCCGCATGGATACTTACGAAGCCGAGACTGCCGCAGAAGAGCGCCGATTAGACCGTGAGTACGGCAGGCTTAGTAAATCCATCCAGCATTTGCTCGCGAAACAGGACCAGCCATGACCCTATCATCACGAGCAATCGAGATCGGGGCGCGGGCATTGTTCGACGCGATGCCTTTAACTAGCGGCGAGTTTCGTGACTTGTCGGACCGCCCGCGCCTTCATTGCAGGAAACGGAGAAGATAAATGACCATTAAGCCAACCTATCTTGTCACCGATATGGATTTTCAAGTCGATTACGACAAGCAGACCGGAGAACCGCGCGAGGTAAAAACCGAAGCGAAGGCAATCCAGAACGCCAAGGATTTGCTCAAGTCGAATGCCCAAAGCGAAGTTTGGGTATGGCGGTTGTCGCATGTCGTGTCGCGCCCCGATGCTGAACCAGACGTTGAGAAGGTCAAGCCGTAGGAGCCTCCAATGCAGATCAGTGACGATGTGGTGAGGGGCGCTGTTGGCCATTTTCTGCCGTATCCGGACGGCTCAGGCTATCGCATCAAGGTGATGGTTGAGCAGACAGCGCCCGAAGAACAGCCTACGATCAGCATCGAGAATGTCTGGAGAATTGAAGCAGACCAGTGGCCTCAGGTCATCTCTGGAATCGAAACGATGCTCAAAGCTCTCCCCTCACCGCCCTCCACCAACAAGGAGGATGGGAAGTGAGCGGATCATTTACACTCGCGGCGGCGGCCAAATTTATTCGGACTTCAAAAGCGCCAAGATCGTTGCTTGCCCTTTTTAAGTCCGCTCGACGGATCATTAGCTTCACGCAGGAACGCATAAATCGCCCAGTGCGGTATGTTGCAGTCACCAATGCCTATAAGCGAGGCGTCCCTGTGCGCGATATTGAAGCAAAGTTCGGTTGCACGAAAAGCACTGTCCTTCGTTATGCCAGGATGGCGGAGCTGAATAAGCGCGATCGCGGCTTTGATCCCGGCATACGGCAGGCAACAATCTCCATGTATCTGGATGGGCGGCCTATCGCTGAAATTTCAGCGCGGCTTGGTGTGTCTCAGGCTTATGTCAGCAAGACCGCGACAGAAGAAGGGATTAACCGACGCCGCAACCCCAAGGACACCGGAGCATGAGGGGGGCGGCTATAGAACCTCGCGGATTGACGAAAGAACAGGCCGCAGCCTATGCGGGCTGCGATACGTCATCTGCATTTGATAGCTGGGTCCGACGAGGGATAATGCCAAAGCCAATCCCCGGCACCCATAGATGGGACCGGAAAGCTATTGATGCAGCCCTTGACCGTGCATCTGGCTTGGCTGCATCCTCGGTCGATGAATTGACCCCATACCAACGCTGGAGAGCTGATCGTGAAGGTCGCGCTCAAGGGCATTAATACCGTCAAGAAACGCCTCTCTACCGGAGGGGTAGCGGTCTATTATTATCACCGCGCGACAGGCGCGAAGCTGTCAGGCCGTCCCGGCACCGAGGAATTTCTCCGCAGCTTTGGTGTTGCCGAAAAGGCCATGTGCGACCGGGGACAAGGCGACCTCAACGAGCTTGTGACGCTTTTCGAGACTTCCGGTTATTTCGATGACCTTAGCCCGGCCACCCGAGAAGCCTATATCTGGAAGCTGAAGAAGATTCGAGCGAGATGGGGCACATGCCCAATTGTCGGCGTCCAAGAACCTGATTTCCGCGCCGACGCGCTGGAGTGGCACGAAACGCTGGGCAAATCATCAAGACGGTCGGCGGATAATCTTCTATCCGCCCTCGCCCGCGTCCTTTCCTACGCAAAAGAAAAGTCGAAGATCAAGGTCAATGTCTTAGATACATTCACCCGCCTTTATAAGAGCAACCGCGCCGATAAGGTTTGGACTGACGATCAGATCGCCAAGTTTGTAAGGAAGGCCCGTCCGTCCATGGTGACGGCGATGTTTATCGCGAAGAATACCGGGCTTAGGCAGAAGGATATTCGCGAGTTGCCGTGGTCGGCCTATGATGGCACCGAGATTACGTTACGCACCAGCAAGACTGGGGCGGCGATTAAGACGCCATGCCCGCTTGAGCTAAAGAACCACCTCGACGGCCTGACGCGATCTGGCGTCTTGATGCTGACGACGGTCACGGGCCGCGCCTACAAGAAGCGGCACTTCAATGATTGCTGGCGCGAAGACTGCGACCTTGCAGAGATCGAAGAACTCAATTTTCATGACGTGCGTGGCACGGCGGCTACGGCCCTGGCTGAGGCCGGGGCAACTGTCCCGATGATCGCCTCTATCATGGGCTGGAGCCATCAGACGGCGCAGAAGGTCATCGATAGCTACGTTGCTCGCAACTCGAATCTGGCGAAGGCTGGGATTGAATTGCTGGAAAAGCACCGTCAGCGGAAAGCCAAATCGAACAGCGCGAGAACGAAATCTGCAAACCGGCTGCAAACTGGACAGGAATGAGAGAAACTATAAAAATTAAAGCATTGATTTTGTTGATTGAAATGGTCGGAGCGGCGGGATTTGAACCCACGACCCCTAGTCCCCCAGATTGGGGAATATGCCTGAAAACACTGGGTTTCTGCTACAAACCACGCATTTGTCAGCTATTGATATAATTGACGTTTTTATTTTATTTGCAAACTGGAGATGGCATTAGCGCAAGCCTCGTCGCCTCTACAGCCAGCCCCGCAAGCTGATCCTTCGACAGAGTAAACCGCTGTAGCCTGCCATGCTCATCCGTGGCGTTGAAGATAACCACGCCCGGTTCTGGGTTGGTGATAAACCGCAAGGGTGGCTGATCACTCATCGGTCCCGCCCTTGAATTTGAACTTGCGCCGGGAAGCTGCCGTTTTGCGATTGTCGATTCTGACGCGGAACTGCACCTTGCCGTCAACAACACGATAATCAGTCATGTGAGTTAAAGCGCAGCCACAGCACTGGTGAGCGAAATTACGCTGTGGTGGCTCAAACCATTCACCCTCAATGATCTGAACGTAGCCCTTGGTCATACTCTAACGATACCTCCGCGAAACTGTACGGAGTTTTCAGACCATACGCTGACCAGCTCAGGCATCATCAGCCTGCCGTCCTTGTAGGTCAGAACGCAGAAGCCCGACCTCCAATCCAAGGGAGCGTCTTCGGTGTAGTTCACAAACTGTTTGTAGGACGGATCGGCAATACACCCGGAATCCACGCCGTAGCGGTCGCCGTTGTAGTCGGTGATTGGTTGCACCTTCTGGCTGTGCAGGTGTCCATGGACAAAGGACATGCCGCCATTGAGCGCAGAAGCCCGAGCAGCATTCATTCCGCCGCCTCGTGGCTTGTGCTTCACCATTGTCCGCCCCTGCTCGTTGAGGCTGTTAATCGCGCAGGACCAGCCCTTCTCCCACAGGCCGAAATGGTCGCTTAGATGGACGCCGCGAATGTTGCGATAGCGGCTTGCATTGTGAGCTAGGTTCGCCTCGAACCTGGCATCGTGGTTTCCCAAACACCATGCTTTGCGGGCGCGGCGGCAGGCTTTAGCAATGTCATGCAGATGATCCTGCGCTGCCTCGATTTCCTGAAATGGTTCGGGAGCGGATTCCCACATGATAGGGGCATGACGGCCAATCAGCGGGAAGTCGAGAACGTCGCCGTTGAGAATGACGATAGAAGGCCTCAGATCATCGGCAAACTTTTTGAATGCCCGAAGTGCTGTCGATTCCTGTCCCGGCCAGATGTGGAAGTCTGACCCAATAAGAGCCGTTCCGTTCTTGATTTCGTGCTGTAGGCGGTGCGGATATTTGGCCTCGAGAAGGGCCTTGGTGGGCGCTGTAAGCGGCTGATCGTATCGAGCCTCAAGCCTGCGCCTGCGGGCGTATACGTTGCGCTCCGTGCATCCCAAGCGATCCGCAAGGGCCTTCCCGCTCATCTTGTCGAATAATGCCATGAACTCATCATCTGAGCATTTGGCCGATGTTTTCCCCATCAGAACCGCTCCAATTTGCAGTTCCGCTTAATGCGAGCGATGCGCTTATCGCTAAAACCGTTGAGTTTGGCGTACCAGAGAACAGCAGACTCGCCGTGGTCCTTAATAGCTCGCCGGACTTGATCGCATGTCAGCGCGTTCGCCTGCACAGAAAGAGCAGGAAGAAGCAGCGCTGCGATCATTAATGATCGAAGCAGCATGTCACCTCTGGTTTTGTGGATTAGATGTATTCGTAGCGGTCCAGCTCAGAACACAGGACGTAATGACCCGTATTCGGATGCGGCAGATATGGCTGCCAACAGATTTGAGCCGCGTTGAATTTCGGATGTTCAGTCGGTTTGTAGAGATACCAGACAGCGCCGATGATAAGCGCGGCCAGCAGGTATCTCATTTGTGCAGCATCGAGGTTGCACCAAGCCACAAGGCACCAAGCGTTGCCGTGATAACAACAGTGATTGCTGCCTTGAGGCCGGTCTTTTGAACAAGCTCGTATGCCTGTCTTGATCGGCGCAAATGCTGGAAGTCGGCCTTAATCTCAAGCCGCTCATCGTCATCTATGCCGAATGATGTTAGGATCGCCACCATGGTTTTCATGGTCACTTGGTCAATATGCTTTTCAGTTTCTTCTCGTTCAGCGGCGAGAACTTGACGGACAACCGCCTCAACTTCCAATGGACTCATTTCCAGCACCGCAGGTTCTGGCCGGTCTTATTATGAACGCGAACCTGCTTGACGGTTTCTGGAGTGTCCTTCTTGGACGAATATGAGATGGGCCGCCACGGAGCGCACAAGGCGTTAATGTCCGTCGCGGTCGTACCGGTTGTCACGCACCCCGCCAGCATCGGAGCCGTTGACAGACAACTCAGCATCAGTGCGAGCCTTAACAGCGGCCTTGTCTGTTTTGCTGTTGGCGGCATCCCATTGGGCTTGTTTAACGCTGAGTCCGTCATGGTAGAACTTTCCTGCGATGAAGTTGTAAGAGAAGGCGATCACAGCAACCATGATCGCCCACTTGCGAAGGTCGGTAATGGCGTCCAGGAATTTCGGTTCGAGGATTGCAACGGCAAGCGCAGCTGCACCTAGGAGCGTGGCGATTGACGCCGAACTCCAGATGAAGTGCCAAAGACTATTGAGCCAAAGCATCATTGATTCCTTCTAGGCACAGATCACGCTCAGATTTACGAGGATCGCCACTGACGCCGCTACGTCGAGCAATGAGGCCCTTGCGGACTACACCGGCAGAACGCACGTACCAGCCCTCAAAGGCCATGCAGCCGCCCCGCATGTCGCCAGCGTTGATCTTGCGTACCATGGGCGATTTGCAGACTGCCGCGATGCCAGCGTTGTATGCGCCATCCGCAAGGGCGGCTAAGACCTTCACAGAAACATCAACCTTGAGACACCCAGAAACACCGTTGATGTATTTCGGCAGGCTCTCGGCCAGCTTCTTGCCACACTGTTCCGGCGTGAACCGCTGTCCGACCTTGACGGCCCCGAACTCGTCGGTTTGCCCGAAGCAATAATCGACCGGATGGCCAGTGCCGATTTTGTCCCGGCTTGCGACCAGCTTCAGGCCCTCCCACTGGGGCGTGAACTGGACCATGACGCCGACAACAGCAGCCAAAGCAACACCGGATAATGCCCCCCGGCGCAGGTTCTTATTTGCCGGGATCATTACTCATCGCCCTGCGAGACAAGGCGCAGAAGCGCAATCAGACCGTATCCAGCGACGTTTAACCCTAGGAAAAGATAAGGGTTAATCAGGTCCGTGAAGGCCGCCAATCCGGCCACGGCACCCGTCACAAGCATCAAGAGGATGGATGCCTGTATGGTCCAAAGCCTAGGCGCTCGGCGGTGCCAGTTGTCGATAAGGCGCAGTTTAGCGCGCGGCGCTTCTGGCGCTGCGTTGGGCATTGGATTTGTCCTTTGATGGATGTAGAATCGTGTCAGTAATATTGAGCGCTAAACGCCAAAGGCGGTTACATGCCCATAGACGACTGCAAAATTATCAAAATACCAACCGCCGCCGATTTCTTTCCGGGGCGGATGAGCTTCATTGATGGGCGCGATCAAATCCCGTTCGATATCAAGCGCGTTTATTATCTGTTCGATGTTCAATCAGGCGACGTGTGTAAGGGTAGTGCTCACGGTAAAACGACGAGCTTGGTTATAGCTGTCCAAGGCAGCTTTGACGTTTTGCTTGACGACGGACAGCGAAGCCGAAGCCACTTTTTGAATTTGCCGTATCAGGGGCTTCTCATACCGCCGATGACGTGGACGCAGTTCTCCAATTTTTCATCAGGGTCCGTTTGTATGATCCTGGCATCTACCGCCGCGTCCGAGGGCGATGAGATCGCGCGTTACGATGAATTTATCCAGACAGCAAAATCTCAATAGCTTCAGACTCGACAATTAAGTGTCGATATATGCCTGTTCGTTCCCCAGTGTATTAGCTGCTGGAGTTAGCGTGCCAAGATTGGTTGCGCCTTGGAGGTTAACCCATGCGCCTTTGTTGGCGAATACGTTCTGACCGTGAAGGTTGGCACCTACAGCCTTAATCCTTCCGCCATTAGTGCAGGAGAGAGCGTTTGATCCATTTCCAGTGTTGTCAGAAGACGATGTGAGAATTTTCCCGCCGTCAACGAAAAGGCCATTCACGTCATTGGACGAAATCGACGCCTGATCTGCATAAAGGACACCATCATCCTCAGCCACGCCACCATAATTGCGGTTGTTCGTCAGCGTTGCGAATTCAGCTTGAACAGTGCCGTTGAAGGATGCGCCTGCGCCAGCATTATCACAAAGCAACGCTTTCCCGCTCTTAAACAGAATGTTTCCGCCGAGCTGAGCTTGCACGCCACGGAAGCCACCAAGCGTCAAGCCGCCCTCAAAGTAGATCGACGCCCCATACTGAGACATGACATTGTAGGTAGTGTTGCTGCCGCCGCTTGAGGTTCCGTTATTGGCAAAGATTGTTCCGCCATGCTGCGCGCTCAGGCCGTAGGTTGAAAAATCAGAACACACGATTGAGTCGGCGTGGATAGACACGCCAAAGTGCGCCACCATGCCGATGTCAAATCCCACGACACCGACGTTCGGTCCGAGGTTTAAAGATATGCTCGATGTGAGATCGGTAGAAACGTCGGCGGGCAAAAGTCCAAACGAACCAGCAGTATTGTTTCCTACGATTGCGACCTGATCGATTTTCCCAAAATTCCCGCCTTGGAAGCCGTTACATCCGGTGAATTTAAGAATCGTCTTAATGACAGTAAATGTGCCTCCCGTAAGCGTATTAGTTGGGAACGTCGAGCCATAATACTTGTTCTTCAGCGTAACGCTTGTTGAGGTCTTTGCCGTAACCTCCCAGCAGCCGCAATGCACTTCCTTGGCTCCGGTACCGACTGGTGATCGGATAATCGCGTAATCGCCAACGCTCACACTCGATGCATCGGTGACATTGATGACAACAGACCAATTGCGCGTTGATCCTGACGCGCTGCCAAAGCTTGAAATCGTAAGCGAGACAGGAGTGGCCCCGATGATCTGAATATCTTTCGAGAAGTATCCCGTCAGATCGTTTGGCGATGAAGATGAAAAGACACCAGCGCCGACGTTGATCTTGATCTTGTGGCCGTTCGGGTCCGACAACTTCGCCGCAGCCAGCGCGGCAGAAACCGTCAGAAAAGCGCCGCCTGACGTGTTCGCCAAACCGTTGTTGCTGTCACTGCCATCCGTGCGGACATAATAGTTGAGGTCGGCAGATAGGAGCGGACGGCCTCCACTACCCGTTGGAGGCACAGCCCACGTACCATCCGCTTTTAGGAATTTGCTTGCTGCCGTATCCCCAGCCGCAGGCGCAGGAACAAGCCCCTTAGTTCCGCCTGATCCGCTATCGCCAACCAGCGCATTGAGCGCGGCGGTTGCCTGCGTGGCCGTCCCGAATGATGCGCCGTTCAGCTTGAAGGTATTTGTAGCGGTATCGATTGTCTTATTCGTTAGTGCCTGCGTATCCGACGTTCCGACAACAGCACCCGATGGCAGCGCCTTACCCCCATCCTGAATAACCGTGCCACCCGTTCCGCTGAACGTGGCGATATTCCCATTCGTTGAGGTAGACGGGCCTGTTACGGCTCCGACAAGATTGGCCTGAACGATATTCCAGTTCGCGCCGACCGTCGCCTGATCGCCCGATGCAGTACCGTCCGTGAGGCACATGGCAGTATCGCCAACCTCAACCGATAAACCGGATGCACCGCCGATCTTTCCCGCCACGCTGACCTTATAGGTCCAGCCTCGATCCGCAGCTGGATAATTCGGGTTAGCCGAGCAATCGATGACGCCCTTGAACACCATGGCGTCGGTCGCTGCGACAACCTGATCGGCATATGCCTTGACCGCCGCCTGTGTCGGAATACGGGTCGAACTATTCGCGGCCAAAGTTCCGTCATTGTCCACCACGTTAGCGGCGAACATAGACGTGGCAAGATTGCTGATTGAGTTGACGCTGGCGTCGATTGTCTTGTTCGTCAGCGCAACGGATGCAGCGTTCTTCGTCGCATCGGAAGTGTTATCGACATTGCCGAGACCAACATCACTCTTTACTATGCCGGTCGGAGAATTAATAACGGGGGCGGTAAGCGTTTTGTTCGTCAGAGTTTCAGTGCCAGTTAAGGAAGCCCCGCCGATATCGGCGGGTTTCACGACGTTTTTCGTCTGGACCTTCTTAACGCCGTCAGTCGCACTGTCAGTCAGCAAATAATAATCAGGACCCGGAACAGTCGCTTCGGTTAGGTCCTTAACCCGGATGTCAGCCATTCCTATGCTCCAGCGTAAAGGATGTAGTTGGTAATGAGAGTCGGCTGCACGGTGCGCATCGGCGTAGGCGTAGTGCTGCCGGTCTTACCAACCTTGTTCTGGGTGCCGATGCCGTCGCCGTCGCTCCAAAGCGTGATGCCAGTCTGGGCTGGCGCAGTGTTAATCGGGCCATCGTTCGGGATAGACGTGCCGCCAGGTCCGCCCGCGCCCGTCGCCTGTCTCGCAATAGGAACGCTGTGCAAATGCCCCGGATCATGCGGGAACACGGTGTGATCGTGTTGGATCAGGTTGGCGGGTGCCATGGTGACGTTTTCACCGCCGTTTGCGACACCGAGAACCTTTGCGTCCGATCCAAAGTAGGAAGCGGTCAACCGTCCGGCAGCCGTGCCGCCCATGTTATCTTTGCCAGCCGGTACTCGACCGCGCATGTCGCCAATACCGAATGTCGTGAACCCATCGCCGTTGTTGTAAAAAGTATTCCCGGCAGCGATGTCGGCCTGCGCTGCTGCCCATAGGTCCGGATACGAGGCGCGCAGCAATGTTTGGCCGCAAGGAAACACGGTAAGCGGAGGCGCGGTCAAAAAGGTATAGGGAATCAATTCCCCGATGAAACGGGTACCGGCCACAGTCCCGGAAAACGCAACGCCAGTAGCCGTCCAATAAATGCCGATGTTTGGGTTGCTGTTCGGGGAGATAGCAGGCGCGCTAGCCGAGCCTGTGATGGTCTTGAGCGGACCCGTCATTGGGGCTACCCCGGATCGCGGCAGCCGCGCCGTCATGGCCGACGCGATATCCTCAAGCGCTGGATTATGCTGGCTCGGCTGGATCGTCTGGCCGGTAACGGCAAGATACCCCGGTGCCAGGGTGTAGTTGCCGCTTGAGTCATCTGGCATTGATTATCCTCACAAAAAAGCCGCCCCGAAGGACGGCTTGGAAGGCGTGATTGGTGGTGTTAGATTGGACCGATGGACATCATCATCGGCCTTCCTCTGTTGCTCGTTGGCGCTATGGTCTATTCGGTTATGCGCTGGCTTCGTGGCGGGCGGTTGTTCGATCCGGGGCCGCGCTCTCTCAAAGAATTCATCGAACAGAAGCGCACCATCATTCACCCGGGCGATTAGACAGAAGCATTTGAACGATAGCCGCCTTGCGCGGATCGCGGTTCAGCGCTTCCGACATCGGGATAAGGGCCGCTGTGGACGACGGAGTATTCCCGAACAAAGCCTGCGCCACGGCCTGCTGGGCCTGATTGCTGACCGCCAACGGTGCACGATTCCGGATCATGGTACTGAGACCGCCCATCTGGCGGCGTGTGAGCAACTCGCCAATCTTGCGGGCCGCCGTCCCGGCAACAGTAATGGGAGCAGTCGCGCCGCCGCTGCCAAGGCCCGCACCGAGATGCATCATCAGCGATAGGCCGCCATCGACGCCAGCTTTGCCCGCCGTCCGTAGCGCGTTCCGTGCTGGCGTACCCATAACGATCTGATCGCGCAGCGCCTGCTCGTCCGGGGTCAGGCCACGATCAGGAATCTTGTCGGCTTCCTGACGCATGGTATTTTCAAGGTTGCCGCCGATACCACTGCGTGCTGCACGGCGCTCAGCTTTTGCGAGACGATAGTCGAGACGATCCGCCGATTTTGCTGCGGCGTAATTTGCGTTAGCCGTCTTTAGTTCCGGCGCGAGCGTGTTGAGAAAATCGTTAATATGAGAAATTGATTTCGAAGCTGCTGCGGCGTCAGGTGTCGCCGTGAACGTGGCGGGGTCCAATTGCTTGGCCGTCATGCCGAGTGCGCGTCGCGCGGCAACAATATCGTCAATGCCGATACCGGTTACGCCTTGTGGCGGGACCAGACGATTAATCTCCGCAAACGTACCAGGCGCGCTCCCTGTTGATGGGCGGAATCCTTGATTAGCCAAATCACTCTGGATTTTTGAGCTAAGAAGAGACACGTCCTGCTGCGGAATATTGATGCCCTTTATGGCAGGGCTGTCATAAACGGATTTATATGCCGCTTTTAATTCCGCACTGGTCGGCGGCGCGACCTTTAGCGGTACTGGCGCAGTCAACCCCATCGGGGTTACGCCAGCAGGACGCGCAGCCGATAGTGCCGTTTCAACGTCACCAGCCGCATTCTGATACATCTTTTGCGGGTCGTCTTTTGCTGCAACGTCTGGGTTTATAAGAGTCCCGACCGCATGTTCCGCCTGCGCCATGGGATGGCCGATCAAGGAGCGCATCGCTCCAGTAACCGGAGATGCCATTAGACCAAGACCGCCAAGGACCGCCTTACCCGTGTTCAGAAAGCCGAACGGGCTGGTATTTGCACCGCGATTTGAGAGATTGTCAGTTACAGCGGACAAGTTTGCATCAGCTGTGCGTCCGATCTCTGCCGGAATGTCGGTTACGGCGTCAGTAAGTGAGGGCTGACGCGGTGTAGTCTGCTGCGGCAAGGACTTGGCGATTTCGTCAACGGTCGCGTTCTGTTGGTCCGGCGAGAGATGCAAGAACTCATCGCCAACAGAGACGCTATGACCATTGATATTCAGCGTCGGCATTATTGTATGCTCCACGAGACGCCGGATGAAGTCTTCCCTTGCGGCTTTTCCTGAATTGCGCCTGACGACCTGTCACCATTCACCCATTTGTTGATCCTCTCAAGAACGCGCTGGCCTTCATCCTTTATGATTGGACCCGACTTTTCAGCGGCAATCGGGCCAATAGAGGCCGTGCGCTTTTCTTCAAGCGCATGCAGGGAGCCCTGAAGCAGTTCAGACAATTTAGCTATCTGCGTACGCTGTTGCTCTGGTGACATATTTTCGTGAAGATTCTGCTCCCACGACTTAATTTCAGCATCGCTTAGGTTGTTGCCCTTGAACACCTTGGACAATTCTTCCGCGACCGCATGCGCGTTGGTTCTGAATGCGCCCTGCGCACCACTGCCGCGCGCTTCTGCTACAGTGTTACCGATGCTGTTCAAGATCGGATATTGGCCGTTCTTGAGGTTATCCATTGAGTCGAGCAACGCCCCGACGTGGTGTAATGTCTGGTTGGCGCTTCGCACCATCTCAGCGCTCTTACCAGCCGAAAAATCCCTGGTGCCAGCAACCCGGCCAGCCCACGCCGTTGCGTCAAAGGTCGGATCGTAGTTTTTCGCGGCAGAAATCATGTTCTGCCAATACGGCTTCGACATCGCGAACGAAGTCGGCGGCGGGATTTTCCCCTCCACCATTAATTGCACGGTGTTGGCCTGCTCTTTCGGAAGCGTGGCAAGATAATCCTTACCGGTCAGATTGGTGTTTCCGAGAGGATCGGGAGCGCCACCATTGGGCGGGGTGTATGGCTTAATCTCGCCACTCGACGGATTGAAAATCCCGTACTGTTCACGGCCAAGACTGTCCTGCCCAATCTTCACGATCTTGAGCTTGTCGGGGTTGTCCAAATCCTGCTGAGCTTTCTTGACCGCAAGCGTCTTGCTCTGCATGTCCAGCGCCCGCATCGGGTCGGCGGCCTTCTGCGCAGCCTCCGCCCGCATCTTGTATTCCTGCGTCAACGCCGTTCGCACATTCTCTGGCGTAAACGGATTGATGAGCGCCTTCTGCAAATCCTCATCGCTGGCATTTTTGAACAGAAAACGGTTCTGCGGCTGCGCGACAGGTGGTGCGACCTGAGTTGTCGGCGGGACGCCTTGCGCGGTCTGCGCAGGAGAAGGAATAGCCGCCATGGCAGCGTTGCCCGCTGGGGCTGGAGACTCACCAGCGGGCGCTGTAGCCGCTCCTACAGGGCCTACAGGATATTGAGCATTATCAAGTGGGGATGGCGAATTGTCGGCCAACACGCCGCCTGTCGGCGCTGGCAATCCCTGAGCGATCTGCAAGACCTTCTGGCCGTAATTTGGATCGGTCGCGTAGCCAGACTGGCCTAGTGCCGCAGCCTGCGCCTCCAGTCCTGAAGCCGCCTTTAGTGGGGCGTAACGCGGATTTTTGTTGATGAAGTCCGCATAGCTATTCGCGCTATCTTCAGGCGAAGCATAGGACATGAAGCTATCGTTTGTGCGAACGGGCTGGCCGTTTACAATCTCAGTCGTCGGCAGCACATTGCCGCCCGGCTGACCATGAGATTTGATGCCAAAGAGATTATTGCCCGGCGCTGATTTTCCATATCCTGTTTCAAGTGCGGCCTGAGCCGTAATCAGACGCGGATCAATGCCGGTCTTTTCCGAAGCCGATTGAGCAAGCGGCATGATCGTGTTGACGAACTCGGCATTACCAGCCGGGATCGTCGTGTTACCCATCGGAGGCGTGGCCGCAGCCGTAGGATAGGTAGGAGCCGTCGGTGTAACTGGCTGCCCTGTAATCTGCGACTTGAGAAAGTCCGGCAAGGATGCTTCGCCAGCCTTTTGGGCGGAGTCAGCCTCGCCCATCATCGAGCGAGCGATAAGTGCCTGACCGATTGCATTTAGGCCCTCACCGACGTTCTTAGGAGCCCTGCCAAGCATCTGCGCTGCGATCAGATTTGACATCTGACGACGCTGCGCAATGGTCTGAGGGGTTTCACCCTTGGACGGATCGAAGGCAAACGAAAGGGCCATCTTAGGCGGCTCCCATCAGGCCAAGCGCCTTGTCGTAGTTCACGGCCTTGTATCCGCTCGGCGTGGTGATAACGGCGTCCGGGTGTTTCTTCTCGACCTCTCCTGCCATCAAACCGATCTGCGGTTCGTCGCTGCCTTTGTATTTGTAGGAATACAAATTTTGTCCGTCGTTCGTCTTGCCAATCTTCTTGACATTCTTCTTCAGACGACGATCCGAGAACTTGTAGACACCAGCCGCGCCAAGACCGAACAGGCCGCCCATCAATGCATTCTGCTGCTGCAACTGCGTTTGATATTGCGCCTGCTGTTGGTTGAAATTGCTGTTGATGATGCCAGCCGTGTCCGTCGTAGGGATCGTGGTCTGCGGAGTTGCCCCAAATGTCGGGTTACTCACTTGAGAGCCGGACATCAGCGCCGTGATTTCGTTGATGGGCTGATTTCGCGTCGTGACGGCCTGCTGAAACGCCTGCTGATTGCCATTCAAATAAAGCTGATTGTATGCGTCATTCTTGCCCTGCTGGAATTGATCCATCTGGGCTTTCCACGCCGCCGAACCTGGCTGAATGCCCTGATTGGCAAGCTGGGTTGCGAGGGCGTCGGACTCGCGCGCAAACCGTGGATCGAGACGTGAAGCTCCAAGAGCGTCGATCTTGTCCTCTACCGCTTTGTTCGCGGTCGAAGGATCGAACGGGGTATTGAGCAACGACCCGATTTTGTCGGACTGCTGCACACCGATGTTGCCAAGGTTCTGCTGCGTCTGATTGTTGAGGTCGTAAAGTTTCTGCTGGTCGGGCGAGAGCGTCGTGGTCTGCGTATAGTTCGGAATGTCGTAGGTCTGGCCCGTGTAAGGATCAGTGAACTTCGACGTTCCAGTCTGGTTATACGTCAGGCTTCCGTTCGGGCCGACCTGATTGACGTTGTTCAGGCTTGCATTTGCAAGCGCGGTCGCAACGTTGGTGCCGGTGGAGGCAGCCGCCGTGTCTTTAGGATTTGGAGGGGGTGGCGCGCTCGGCTTGCCCATTATCGTTTGCCCTTCATCATCTTGCCTTCTCGCCACGCTTCTGCCGTGTAAGTCGCCACGGCCTCAGCCTCGTTTCGTCCGCGCAATCGCGGGATCAAATATTCACTCGCGCCGACAGCGTTCCACATTCGGCGCAATGTCTTGTTGTGTTCCGAATGCCGCGCAACAAGCATCTGACAACCGCAGTTATCGAAAGCGTAGCCAAACATTTCATTGAAGATCGCCCGCGTCAGCCATCGCTTTGATGTTGCTGCACCTGACAATTCAATCGTCTGGTATTCGGGACAGTAATTGTGAAACACCATGCCAGCGATCAGCGTCTCTCCGTCGATGACACCCATCGTCACGCAATTACCGAAGCCGCGTTCCGCTCCTGGAATCTGGCGCGCGACAAAGCCGACGATTATCGCCCTGCCTTCAGGGTGTGCATCGCCAGCCCAAACGACATGCATCACGTCACCAGATCGCCGGTCGTATAGGTCACGTCAGTTCGCAAGATCGTTGCATCAAGTGGGACAATGCTACCGGACGTGACCTGCAATGCAGGAGCCATCGCATAGCCCGTGTTCGGCGTTGAATGCCAGTTTGCAGTTGTTGCTTTGGTCAAGCCCTGCCCCCATACCGCAGCGCCCCACACGCCGCCGTCCCATACGTTAGAGGTCGGCGCGATAGAACCAGCAGGAACGGCAGGAAGATTAACGTCAAATTCCGCGTGCATCGAAAGCTGCTCATTGAGCGGCGCGAAGGATTGCAACACCGTACGTGACATTCCAACCGTCTTTGTTGTCGGCACTCCGAAGTCGCTGAACAGAGGCACATAAGTGCCGGTGTAAGGTTGCCCCAGATCGGAACCAGTCACGTTGGCCTCAATCACTTGAGCGCCAGTTGACCCGAAGAACAGCCGGTTTTGAAACACGGACATGCAATTGCTATTCCAGCCGGTAAACTTGCCCCACCCTCCTGTGCGCAAATTGACGACGTACAGAACAGGCGCGAGATTATTCACTGTCGGCGGATTGATGATGGCGATCTGGCTTGCAGTCCAAACCTGACACCGCCAAGCCGCGCCAAACCGCGCCGCAACCTCGCTATTCCAGATGGTTTCTATCTGCGCCGAAACTGCCGATGCAGACAGAACCGAGAAGTCCTTTTGCAGCGCCGACGAAAGCGGTACTAGACCAATATCCGTTGAAACAACTATGTCGCCACCAGCACGGAAATGCGCCTCCGGACCTAGCGGCTTGCCAATGCGATAAACGCCGACCTTCGACCATGTTGAGGCCGTGCTTGGATCGGTGCCTTGATAGACCGCGACCTCTCCCTCAGTCGTGAAGAACGCGCAGTATTCTTGCAAACCACCAGCGCCGGTTTCAAGCGACCACGCCGAACCGAACAGGAGTGACCCACCAAGATTGAACACGCCACCAAGCGGTAATTCCGTGGCTGCACCGCCAATCGAGGCCGCCGGGAGATACCACGCACTCAAGCTATCCTTCTCAACGAAAAACAACCGTTGCTGGTGCGTCCAGACATATGAAAGTTTCGTCGGGTCGGTAATACCCGTGATCGCTGGCGTCGCTGCCCACGTCGCGCCGTCATAAACTTGCGGCGTATCCACGCCATTGACAGCACGCAGAAACACGTCGCCGGGCGTTGCAAACTGCACCACAGACCAGTTGCCGCCCGTCATCCCGCTAACCAAGACCGGTGCCCGCGTAATCGACGGGATCAGCTTGTCTCCAGTGTCAGTAACGAACTCGTTTCCGAGGCCGTCCGTGAAGTAAGCTTGCGTTGTCGGGGTCGAAACATCTGCTATCTGCGTTGCAGTTGCCGCAAATAACTTTTCGTTGTTGCCGTTCTTGTAGGTGAATAGCGACAAGACGGACTCAATACCGTCCGAAACGATCTGATAGAGCTGCGATCCACGCCGCAACAATGCATCAGTTGCGCGAGGGATGAAGTTCTCAAGGATCAGCGCCCCACCAGGAGGCGGTTGAGCCGGGTTAGCGTTCGCGATGATGCCAAGCGTCGGCGCAGGGATCGGAAATGGTTTATATGTCGCTGGTGTCTGCGCCGTCTTTCGTGCCGTAGCGCGCCCGGTTCGGATCATGGGCTGCGAATTCCATCGTCGTATTTGGCGTAGTCGGCAATTTGCGCCTCGTACTCAGCAAGATAGTCCTGAAAGTCCTGTCCAAGCTGCCGACGCCAGCGCCAGATCGTGCCCTGCGTCATCAGTCGTTCCGGTACTAGCGGGACGTCACCATCTGCGCCCCATTTCGCACCAGCCGGTCCCCAAGCATTGCTCTGATAGGTCACAGTCGCGGTTTCAGCATATGCGAGATATGGATAGAAGGAGATCGAACCTGCCGTGAGGTTCGCATAACGCGGCACACCCTGAATTGGTGTCAAACCGTTCCACTCGTCCGGCGAAAGTCCGGTACGGATAGGAGCCCCCGTCGAAGTCATGACTGACAAACCCGGGATCAACCGCAGGAAATCGCTTGGCAACGCAATGGCCGCCGATGTGCCGGTCCCGATCAGCGTGACGGTCTTTCGTAACGCCGACCAATCCGCGCGGCGCGCAAGCTCGTCTCCCGTCTCCGCAGAGAATACGGCAATCTTAACCGCACTCTGGTCGTTGCTGTTCGCCAGAACAGACGAAGGAGCCTTGACCCCGACATTGGTTGCGACGTTGGAGGCGATGCTAAGAAGGCTCATGGGGTGCAGCCCTGAACGCGAACGGTCGAGTTAGCCCAGCGCGCCCGCTCATCGCCTGTGCGCAACTCAGACATCGCGCCGTCAAGGAGAGCCTTTGTCGCCTGTGCTAGATCGACATCCCTGAGGAATTTAGCGGCTTCAAACCCGACAGCGTAGAGATAAACGTCCGGGGCTTCTGAAAGCAGCCAATTGGTCGTCGTCGGCCCAGCCGTCAACGTCGGTAGTTTGGCGTAATACTGAATATCCCGGTTGCCAGAATATCCGTCGATATTGATGCTCGTGCCATCGATTGAGTATTTCGAATACATCGACCCGATACGGCGCTGGTCCGCAAGCTGCGTTGCCCGCATTGGATTGTTAAAAGCATCGAATACCGTGATGATTTCAAGGAAGTCAGCAGGAAGCGGAGCAACCCCGCTCGTAAAGACAAGCGTGCCATACGTCACCTGCTGGCGGCAGCGCAGTTCTTTGTTGAGATATGATTCCGCCTGTTGAGCAAGGCGCGGCATGACATCGGACAGGCCACGGTTGCCGACGTGATCCCCAACGGCAAAGCGCAGGTCGAGATAGTCGGCAAAGACGGCCATCACACAGACCCCTCAGTCGTTCGCCACGCCCGATTGCCGCTATCGTTCAGCCAGCGTGTAACAAACTTGTCATCGCCCTGCTGCTCGGCGGCATGAAGCTGGTCGTAATAGACATTGAGCGGGACGGATGCGATGCGATTCCAGTCGCCCTTCCACGCTTTGCCAGCCTCTTTGCGGACTGCGGCGTTTCCGGCAATCGTAGCCTCGACCGGATAATCTGTGCGCACGACGGTTTTCTCACCGTCAAACATCGCCCATACTGTCCGACCCGATTGAGGGTCCCAATCGATCAGGCGGAAATCGCCGTCCTTAATCATCAGTCGGCTTTCCGCGCACGGCGCAGCGCGCCATTCTCGGCCCCATCAACAGCGGCTTCAGCCGGAATCGAAATGATCGTGCCTGCCGGATGGCGTTCGCCATCAGCGTCCCAAAAGTCGCGGAGAATTTCCACCTCGATCATGGGAGAGTTCGATTTGTCAGCCATGTGTCCTCCAAAGAAAAAGGGCCGCCGAAATGGCGACCCTCGTTAGCGTTGATACCAGATCGTGTTAGGTCGATGCGGTCAAGCCAAACAGGTCAGCAATCACGCCAATGCCCTTTTCGTTCTTCACCTTGAGGCAGCCCTCACCGATAATGACGAACTTTTCGGCATCGCCGGTTTTCGCCACGCGCGGGTCAGTCTGAATGTTGCGCAGCCACATCCACGACAACATCTCCGGGTCGAGAAGGAAGGCATTCTTCGCCACGCCCGCACTCGTTGCCTGCACGCGGTTTGGCATGATCTTCACTCGGCCAAACGGGCCTTCGTAATAGTCCGCATTGGACACGATGGAGTTGTCCTTGCCGCTATCAACCGAATAGCGGAAGTTCGCCACGTTGGAGTTCGACATAAAGGTGACGAACACGCTCTTAACGTAGGGCGAAACCGACACGGACTTGAAGTTCGCGCCACTGTTGAAGCCAGACTGCATCACGCCGTCAAGCAATGCCTGGGTGAACGCCCGCTGAGTGCCATCGGTCGCCGCAACGGTCAGCCCCGTACCGGAGCTGTAGCCGCCATTGGCACCAGTTGCGCCGCGCGAGACGTTGGTGACGGCCCACGACGGCAGACCACCAGAGACGCGCGAGGTGCCTCCGACAGACGCCACATTGGAAACGATGGCAAACTCCACGTCCTTCTTGAGTTCGCGGCCGCGCATGAGCTTCTGGTATTTGAGCTGTTCAGCACGGCCTGCGTTGTCCACGGCGTCCTGCGTGGCAGACACGATACCGGTCTTGCGCAGAATCTGGGTGTAGTTGCCCATGCGCACGGCAGGCGTCGAAGCAGAGAACGCATACTCGTCGCCTTCCGCCTGCACGTTGGAGGCCGGGGCGTTGAGGTCGATGGTTTCCCATTCAGGGTGAACGCCCTTGGCTTTCTCGGTACCAATGGCGGTCAGGATCGGTGTATCTTCCGGCGTGATGCGGGACACCACGTCAGACAGGGTTTCGCGATTGCCCTTCGCACTCGAAGTGACGAAGGTGTTGGTAATTGCGGTCATGGTCTTTTCCTACGAGGATATGGTTTCAATCAAAATCGATTGCCATTGCGTCGGCCATCGATCCGGTTTTCGCCAACCGCCTCATTGCGTCCTGATTAGCCCGTTGCTTGCCAGCAATCGGCGCTTGCCGCTTCTGCTGTGCCATCGGCGGGACATTCACGACCTTTTGGGTCGCCTTTGCCTTTGCCTGTTCCGCCGCCATGCCGAGCTTGGCGTAGTACGCCAGCTTGAACATGCGATGGTCAGTCACCCCTTCCAACTCCTGCTGCGAATAGCCGAGATCGGTCGCAACGCGCGACACGTCGTCGAAGAACTTCTTTCGCGTTTCAGGCTTGGCAGTCTGCGGGAATGCCTCCGCGAGCTTGGCGTTTTCCGACTGCAATAGTTCGGAACGCTGCTCTGCTGTAAGCTTGTTCACCGCCTCTTTCGGGGCTTGGGCTTGTTCGATTACAGACGCCACTTGAGCCATCATCGCGTCATGCAATGCCTTGTCGGCAACGTATTTGCCGGGGTCGGTCATAGCTAGACTTGCATCAGGTGCGGGCGGTATCTGCTTAACCAGGAGGTCTGCAATGGCGTTCACGGAATCCGTGACGCGGGTTGACAGTGCTTCCAGGTCGCGGCGCTTGTTGCCGAGTTCCTGGGTTTTAATGCGGTAGTCCCGATCCTTCATGTAGCCGGATTTAAGCTCACTCAGCGGGAGCTTCTCACCCTGCACATCAACGATAACATCATCCTTGACGGCTTGAGGTTGACCTTCAACAGGTTCCTCTGCGTCCGTGGTTTCAGTCTCGTCGGCGCTGTCGGTATCGGCGGTCTCTTGGGCCTCATCGCCCTCACCCGTTTCTCCGTTGTCATCGGTTCCGCTTTGCTCGGCTGTTTCGTTATCCTGCTTTTCTTCTTCCTCAGCAGGGTCGTAGAAGTCGAGATTTGACGGGTTATCGATGTCGGTCGAGAGGTTGGCCTGAACGCTTTCGACAGCCAAAGCTGCCGAATTGGCGGGTGCCGCTTCGGTTGCCATGTTTTTTCCTATTGGCTTGGAGCCGGATTAAGCCGGTGCTTGCCTGCGACCGGTCGATTGGTCCGCTTTCGCTAGGACTTCGATCCGGGATCGCAGGTCACGAATGGCCTTGACTTGCGCGAGATGCGCTTGCCGGGCCTCATGATCGGTTGGATTGGCATAGACGGCCTGATTAACTGCCGTGGCTTCGAGTTCGCTCAAAAGTTCTTCGAACAGCGGAATCGCAAGGATGGCTTGCGCGGAACGGGAGCGTTCGTCGCTCATTGCGCCGTCGCCCCCTGTTCGCCGCGTTCAAACGCCTTGCCGATCGATGCCGCATGGGCTTGATCCACGCGAGATTGACGGTCCTTCTCCGCATTAGTGTCGGCGCGATCCATCTTCTCACGCTCAAGCTCGGCCTGCTGCGCCAGCTTTGCGAGCTCAATGCGCTCATGCGAGGCTAGTTTTTCGCGCTCAAGCTGCATCTTGTCGGCATCGCCCTGCGCCTTGAGTTGCGCGTCGTGCATCTTGGCCTGAGTTTCCTTCTCAAGCTCGGCCTGCTTGATGACCAGATCGGCGTCGCGCTGTGCAGCCTCTTTCGAGGCGTCCTTCTGAATGTCCTTGTCTTTGAGTTGCAGTTGAATTTGGCCCTTGGCCTGTTCAATCTGCAACTGCCCTTGCGTCTTTTCCTGCTCTGGCGACGGCTTGCTGGCCTGCGCCTGCAATAGCGCCTGCACTTCCTGAGGGTCGGGCTTGGTGAAATACATGTCCGGCGATTTCAACCCCGCCGCCTCAACCACCTTTGAGACAGCATTGTAAAGCTGATCCGGTTTCACAAACGGATTGTTCGGACCAAACGCCGCGAGCAGTTTTTCCTGCATACCTATGACAAACTGCATCATCATCATGTCGCGCTCACGGGTGCCCGCGCCAAGGCCAGTGTTCACCGTGCAGTCCATGTCCGCATTCCATGTACGCGGATCAAACTCCACCCACTGGTTACGCAGCCGTACCGTACGCGGCTTATCCTGATGCTGGATAATCAACTTGAGCAGTCCGCGAAACACCGGCTTGAGACAGTTCGCAATGGTTCGAACCATCAACTCGGTCTGACCGATACCCGCCTGCTCGACCATGGCCGACGCCTTAGCCGTCATGTTCTGCAATGCATCCGGTGCCATGCCGCTGGAAGCGTCAGAAATGCCCGTGCGGTCGTGTTTTTCCTCATCGAGGTAAGACAGCATTTGATAGGATTTATCGGCCACAAACGGCACGACATTGAATCCTAGCGCCGTTCTTACATCGACACCTGCCTTGACCCGGATTGGCAAGCCAAATGTCGGATTGGTTACGGCCTCCGGGTTGACGATCTGGGTTTCCTGCACAATCGGCTGCTGGTTATTCTGCCAGTACAGATTGTCCAGCGTCTGACGCAGCAGCACCGTCTTGATGCGCTGAATGTCCTCCGTATCGTCAAAGACTGAATTGCCTTCCCACTGGTGGGTTCGGCGCTCTGCGACAATATCGGCGTAGTTGATTTCGTCCCACGGCTCGTTTTCGAGCATGTAGTCAGCGGTTAGGCCGCCTGCAAATACCATGCGGCGCAGTTCCGCAATACCGTCACCGTCCACATCGAGCCGCACAAGCAATTCGTAGTATTCAATATCCTGCATCGACTTCGACGCGGGGTCATCCTTAATCCACACATTGCGGCGGCGCGAGATTTCCTCTGCGTCCTGCTCAGTCGCGCTCGAAGTTGCCATCGGCAAGGCTTCGACCTTCTTGCGGTCATATCCCATCGCAACAAGGTCGGAACGACGAATGCGGTAATTCTCACCAACGATGGGAGAGTCCAGCAACGTCAGTGCGTCGGGATGCATCAAAAAATGCTCTGGCGCGACTGACGCCAGTTTTGGACGCGAGCAAGTCTCCTGACGCTTGATCTTGACATCATGAACGGTAATCCGCGCCTGTGTTCCGTCCGGCTGATCTATTTCCTCTTCGCGCGCCGTATGGGCCAGCACCGTTACATCGTCGTCACCGACAAGCTGGGTGAACGCCATATCGTCAAGCCCGGAATGCTCCGAGTATTTGACCTCGATCTTCTTTTCCTGCCACCACTTGATGATGCCATTGCGCAGTGTTAGCGCATCGCTGATGCCGTCATGTACCGCAGTCGGGCCATCACTCTCCGGGAAAATCAGATAATTGACGTAATCTGTCGCCTGCTCGGCCTGTGCTTCGTCGCCCTGCGCATTAGGCTGATACTCGACAACCTTTTCATTGCCGAGAATAATCCGAACGACAGACGGCAAAACCTTCTTGATCTCGCTGCGGACATCGCGCGAGACGACCTTCGAGCGGCCATCATCGCTCGGCGTGTCGTTCATGATCCCGTCGCAGTATTCCTGCGCGCGCAAGCGGTCGGGATAGACCTGCTGCCGATACGCCTCGGCGTCCTTCACGAGCGTATTAACCGCTCGCGAAAGCTCCTCATCTGTCATTTCGGCCATTAATGTTCCTTACGCCACCTTGCGGGGCGAGAAATTCCAAGATGTATTGTCCGGCTTCACGGTCGCAAAACGCAGCATCATCAGCGCGTAGCGAGAGGCTGAAATCACGTCGTCGCGCTCTTTCACGATCTTGCCGTCCTTGCGGTGATACAGTCGGCGTTCTTCAAGCCATTCGCCGCAGGTCGAAAACACCTTCCAGCGGCCTGTCTGCATGCGTTGCAGCATGTCCGAAATGCCAGCCTCGACGCCGTTAGTGCCGTCCTCAAACGTAGCGCGCTCGGGGAGCATTTGCAGATGCTGATCGCGGTATTGCTTGGCGAGCTGATCACCCGAACCCTTGTCGTGCTGTAGTCCATCGTGTGGCCACGCCCATGGCAACCACTCGCCCCATGGCCTCAATGCTGCCGCATGAATGATCGGCGTTGTCTGACGCTCACGGTATGTCGATATGACATAAACCGTGTCATTATCGCGATCCCAAGCCAGACGCACAGCGCCGAACGGATGATCGTATCCAAAGTCAACGCCACCAATCTGCGGCCAAATCTTTGGGATATCGAATGGTTCAACAACGATGCTTTCTTCCAGAACCGGGAAGATTAGACCGCTCCCCAGCGTCGGGATGCCTTTGGTACGGGCCTCGCGCTCATGCGCCGGATAACCGTCAATGATCGTCTTGCGCTCGGCGTCCGTGAAGTGCGCCGCGTCGTCAATGGTCATCGTGACCTTGGCGCGATCTGGGCTTTCCTCTAGGAAGAACCGAGCCACCACGCTTGACATGCCCTTAAGCGGCGTAAACGTCACCATGACGCTGCCCTTGGTGGCATTCGTGCGGGTTATGCCCTCGAAATACACGTCCTCTGGCGGTTCTTCATCGAACCAGACAAAATCAACCGTGTTGGCCTGCCACTTCGACCGGCCCTGATCGTAACTCTTGAGGTACAGCGTCGAATAACCGCCCGACACATGCTTGACCGTCACCGTGTCCAAAGCATTCGAGACGCCCATGCGCCGCGTTCTATCCTTGATGCAGCGTTGCGGGATAAACCCCGTTCCCCATTCCTCCTCGCGATCAGGCGGCCCTACTAGAAGCCTTTGCACGCCATCTCGCGTCAACTCTGCGGATTCCGAACCGGCAATCACGATGCCCGGCTTGTCAAACCGTCGACCCTCCCACCAATCTGGGTATTCTCCAGTTAGGTGCATCGAGGTTTCAGCCGCGCCAGCCAGCGTCTTGCCAAGCTGGTTGCCAGCGACGAACAGCCTCTCGCGCACCTTGAGAGCGTGAAACTCCTTCTGCTTCGGATAGGGCCGGTAATGCTTGAGCCGATTAGTGCGGTTTCGACGGTCCAATTCCGCCATCAACTCCGCCTGTTCCCTCAAGAGCAAGGAAAGGCCGGATTGCGGCGTCAAGGGACCGGACTCGCTCGATAAGCTGCTCATCCGTCAAATGCTCTGTCGCGTTAATGTTGACGTTCAAATCCTTCGGCAGGATCATTGCGACAACCTTTAGATAGGCGTCCGGCTTAGTCTCGCGGACAACACGAATGGCGGCAGGTCCATTAGCCTCCCAGTCCGCCAGCATGTCCTCGATGAATGCCTCTCCGAGCTTTGAACGCGCCCCCTTGGGGCGGCCAGCAAGGTTCCCTGATACACCCTGTAAGAACATGCCTTTTTCGTTGCGCTGCGGAGTTGGCTTATCGTCAGCCATTGATCGTCTCTCTCAGCACATCCAACGCGTTCTGCTGTTCGGGCGTCTTGGGAAGGTCGTCAATGATCTGGTATGGGAGCGCGACGAACTTGTCAGGGCCGCGCGTTGCGACAGGACCATCCTGCGGAATACGAGCAACAACAGCCTCAATCAATCCGGTTGAGCGTGGCGCGGCGATACCTGGCTTGCCAAGCATCTGCGCGGTGCAAACTTCGATATGCGTCTTCACATCCTTCGCAAACTGCTCAGCCGATCCGATCTGTGAAAGAGGAATATCAATCATGCTTCTGTCACGTTCTACCGCTCAACATCACACGGCAGTTCAACCAGCGGTTTGCTCATGTAAAGCAGCTCGCCGGGTTGTTCTGATTCTAGTTGTTCGTAGGCGTCGATTGGCTTGGCAGTAACAGGCTCAACTTCAATCTCTCGCCCATTTGTGAGGCCAGGGCAGATAAGATTGCCTGATACTGTGTAGGGTTTCATTGCGGGCCTGCAATGTTGAGAAAAACAAGGCCTAGAATCGCGACATATAAGACAACGAACGCGATCTTTATTGAGGAACCAGCCTCAGTTGGTTTGCTAGGCTCTCTCAACGTGGTTCTCCGCGCAAAGATTTGACCGCGAAACGCTCTGCTAATTTGGGACGATGATCGCGACGAATTCTCGCCCCGCAGAATAGGCTCGGACAGCAGCACTAATACTCAGCATCTAGCTCCCTCTGCTTAAGGGGAGTCAGCATGATTTGAGGAGCGATGGCATGACCAGCGCCGCTGTCCGATTCAAAATATGTCGGCGGTCTTTCCCGCCAGTCACCGCAGCAAGCATCGAGAATCCCCGATGGGCTAGCCTTACAAGGGCCTGATCGAGCGCGGTTCCCCATTGGCTCGGTAAAAAGAAACCCGCCCTGCAATTAAGCTGGACGGGTTAGATATTTGCGGGCCTAGGATGCCAGTTATTCCCCAGCTGGGGCATCTCCACGCGACTCTTTCGAGTTTCACGGCATCTCAGCCGATCATCAGGCGATTAAATGCTGGGCCAGATGTCTACAGGTTCGCCCGCGCGGTAGACCACACGCCTCTTGATTAAATCAGCCAGTCGCAAAGTGCAGGCTTGCGGAGCTTTGCGTCCCCTCACCTGTCAGGCTGGCTAAATAGGTAATTTCTGTAACTCGCCCGGCCTCATTCGCCGCTGCTGATTATCCATATTAGCTTCAAAAACATCACGTTCGATAGCGGTTCGCCAAAGGCCATCGCTACACTTCACCAAATCTAAGGACCCCTCACGCGCTTCGCGCTGCCTGCGCACAAAAGCGGCATCGGAGGCGGTGTAACTCATCGTCATTGACGCACTTCTCCCGATCCTATCTGTGATTTGCCCGAATATGCCGCAAACGCCGCATGATGTCAACCCCCAAACACAAGATATTGTGGTTTTTTGTAAGTCATTGGCATATCTATTGATTTTCCTGTTTTGTTCTCATGCTGATTATTATTCGCCACAGCCCATGCATATCTCACCGCGTCTTTATAATAGCGAGCTGCTGTATCCGCTGATTTCCCGATCCTGTCGCCCATCTGTTGAAAGCTGTAATCGAATGAGCGCGCAACGATCAGCCGTACAGCCGGTGCATCAAGCCCCCTCACCCAATCAAGCGCCGTAAGATAGTCGCCGCAATCGAATGGAGTCGGCCTGAACTTCGGCATCTTGGCTTCTGTGTAGCCATAGGCTTCCTCGAATGATTGCAGGACTTCAGGCCATGCGGATTTCTGGTTAAAGAACCGCCGCTCTGGATCTGGTAATGCCCGCAAAGTTTTGAATGCTCGCATCAACCGGCGCTCGATGTCGCGAACATCGATGATATCGGGAACGAGTGTTATAGACTGCTTACGTTTGCGGCCTGGTTTCATTGCTCAATCGCTCCCGCCTTGCCGCAGTATCCCTTCCAAGTCAGTGGATGTGTGGCCTTGGTCCCATCAGGATATTTGCAGGTAGATTGTGTGTTCTTATCCCATCTCCACGCCATGCAGGCAGACCCGATGCAATGTGATGGCGATGCAACGGTCGGGAGTTGTGGGCCGCCAGTGGCTACGCTTGTATTGTACGCGAATGGAACGGCTGTGAATAACGGCACATAGGTTTCGCCGCCGCGCTCAGTGACATAGAGAGGCCCGAATGATTCCTGGCACCGCTTGGTCTTGGCTTCTTCCTCGGTCAAAATCATCTTCACACCCCCGCATAATCTGTTGACGTGTATTTGCCTTGATCGACGTTCAGCAAACCAAGTTCAATTAGCGCTTTAACGAGGGCATCAGGCGTCAATACAAGTTGCTGAAAACCATCACGATCCCTTTGAGACAGTTCGCAATGCCCCTGCACGATTTCGATAGCCTTCTCGTATGTCATACTCATTGGCTCAAAATCTCCGTTGCTGGGTCATAGACAAAACTGGTCGAGCCTTTCCGCCCAAGGAACGAAAAGCGAAATTTTCGCCCATGCACGATGCACTGTCCGCTCGCGTCGTCGCGCTCAATCACAAGGCCGATGTCCGGCTTATTCACCCAATGGGCCGAACCATCCGCATCATATAGCGATAGATCGCCTTGCGCCTTGTCGCCGCCGCTCTTGGTTGGATGGACAACCACAATCACCAACACGTCATAGGCCATCGCAAATTTCTTTATCATGCGAATTGCGCGGGCCGTGTACTGTGTTTCCGTCTCGCTTGGCCGCCGAGCGTGTTCAAGTTCGTTCCAAGGATCGATGATCAGCATTTTAATGCCGTCACGGATCACGGCATCCCCTGCCCGATCCAGCAGCCATTCAAGGCTCTGCTCACTATCATCCTCACGGGCGTCGATATGAAAGAACGTGAACTTCTTATCGATGAACTGGTCAGCATCCCTGACACCCTCTCGCGACCAATCCTTGCGGCCAGCCTGCATGTAGTGCGAGCGCAGAATGTCGCGCACATAAGGCACTGGCAGAACCTCAAACGATCCAAGGCCCACATTCCACTTGTGAAGATTAGCCATGTTATAGGCAAGCTGGAGTGTCCATGTTGATTTACCCGACCCAGGCTTGCCAAGCACAACCATGAAGAAGCCAGTTGCCAACTCCACGGCGCACATGCCTTGCTGACGTGGTTCAAGATCGAGCCTTCCCCACCCCGTAGTGTAAGTGCGGGGGCGGTCATATCCTGGGAAGTCGGACAGATGAAACATGCCCTTGATCGGCATAGGCACGGCGCGGTGAATAGTCGTCAGGACTGCATCTGCGCCATGTTGGATCAATACCTCATCAGCGTCAGCCTTCCTGCCAGCGCAATCAGGGTAATGGACAAATGAACAGCGCACACGTCCTAGACGCCGTGCCAGCTCATCGCGCAACCGCTCGCCGGGGCCGTCATCATCGGTCATCAAAATGAACCGCTTGATCTTCTTCAAGCGGTCCCAATTATTGAAAATGTAAGCGTACTTCTGGTCCTCGTCCGGATTGATGTCGTCCGCCGTTTCCGGCACCGCTGGAAGAAAGCGGCCCTTGGCATCCTTATCAGCAGGCGCGCCATCAGGCACCGACACACAGAACGGATAACCAGCCGACAATACTGCAAGACAATCTGGCTCGCCCTCAGTGATCACAAGCGCCTGAGAGCCGTCGATCAACGCCGGGTCATCCAGCACGTCCGCGTTGAAGAATGTTTTCTTGCCGCCCTTGCGCTGCCAGCAAACCTTGGAGCCATCCGGGCGCGGTTTGCCGCGATACTTGGTCGCGACCTCAACGCCGTTCTCGAAGTAAGGGAACGCCAGGATGTTGCCCTCAACGCAGTCCGGGACAACCTCCGATTCATCGCCAGCCAGTACGCGCCGCCCTGAGTAAATCCCCATGCGAGCGACGATCTCCAGATCGATTGCCCGCCCCTCGAACCATTCCTCCGCCTTGCGGCTTACCGTCATAGTACAAGCCCCCTTTAAATCCGCAGTTCTTACAGTTGAAACAAACGCCTTCCGAATTGATCAGGACCGAAAGGCACGGGTCGCTTTTGTGTTTCCGCCGATGTGAGCATTCCGGACAAACCGTTTTTTGATTTCCAGCTTTCGTTGAACGGACACGAATGCGGAACTGGCTTAAGATTTCTGTCGCATCCATCGTTAAACATCCGGGGCTCGCCGCATCTGAACAACATTCCGTGGCTGGTCTTCCCATCGCTCTTGATGGAGCCACGTTGCCGGGTTGCACCACGGGCGGTCAGGAGGTTTCGTTTGGATGTACGCCGCAAGCCCGATGAGGATTTTGTTCCATTGAATGCCGCGCTTCCTAACACGATCAAGCTTCGCCAAAGCATCGGCTTTCCCAACCTTGTGGGGATAGGACGCCCAAAAGATTTCTCGATAATCGGCGGGCCAACCGTCAGGCTCATGCGGTATCGAACGAATAAGCGCGCCCGCGCGCGCTTCTTGTTTTTCTCTTTCTTGGTAACTGGACTCTGGTATATGGGGCTTAAGTGCACCCTTATCCGGTAGGTTATCCGACGCGGATTTTCCGCTTGAATTACCTAGACTTGGGTTGCCTCCTTTCTTTCCGTTATTTTGCGCCGTTCGCGCTTTCTTCTCATCGCGGACAATCCGGCGTGAGAAGATCGTGCCGTTGCGGTCGCGGGAAAAGACACCGTTTCGCTCTAGCTCATCGAGAAGCGTTCCCGTCTCGGGTTCGGATTCACCGACCATACGGGCGATGTCCTTGACCGTGAGCGGTACTTTCTTCACCGTGAGATAGCCGATTGGGTCAGCTTGTGCCGCGATGCAGAGCATATCGATCCATAGTCCACGAGCCGCCAAGCTGCTCCGGCGCACTCCGGCGTCGGACATCCAGTCAGCCCAATAAAATTTAGTCCAAACAGTGCCGCTCACGCAGCATCCCCCAGGTAAGCCCGCAGCGCTTCTGCTACGATTGTTTCGGGCTTGTAGTTGTGTTTCTTGCAGTACCTATAAAGCGCCTGCATGAGCGTTAGAGACATGGCGATAGGAATGACTGCCAGACCTTGCGTGTTCTCAGGCATCGTTCTTCACCATGTCAGCGAGGATCAGCCCGATTGGACTGGCAAGCTTTCCGTTCGGATCGCGGCGCATTGATTTGAGCAGTTCTCGCGGCGTAACCCCGAATTGCAACGCAAGCGAAATGAGCGTAGCCGCGTCGTTAATCATCACCTCTAGGCCAGACCCGATCTTTCCGCCGTTGATGAAAACCTCTTTGATTTGGTCGCGCATGTTCCGGCCATACGTGACGGTGAACGGCACGTTGTCGTGGTCGAACTCAAAGGTTTCGGCGTAACGGCGGTTGGCGAGCTGCTGTCTCATTGGAAAGCACCAGCGAACCAGAAGTCGCACATGCAGGCTCCTAAGCCAGCAGCGAACGCCACATATTCATTTCTGGGCGCTATCGTCATTGCCGCGCTGAGCCAAACGATCCCCATTAACTCTCCAAAGAGGAATGCTGTCATTTGCTCACCTTGGGAAATAACCGCACAAAACAAGTTCCAGGTTCACATGGTCCCCATGACCAAGACCCGGCGTCTGCGTATTTGTCGTCAACGATCAGGCCGACAGACTGGAGAAAATCCAGCACACCCTTGCCACGGTTGTCCCCGTCACGAGCTTGCTTGCGCTTCTTCTCATCGAGAACAATGTGATACGTGAACGTGCCTTCAATGGGCTGTCCTGCATCCCGCTTCTGCTGGAGATACGAGACCAACGCAGCGTCCTTCCACGCCCTGTATTGAGGCGAGAGATAGGTTCGGCCATTGCCGGTGCGCCAAAGACGATTGGCTGACGGGGGGAAAGGGAGAGACAGCGTGACCATTAGGTGCGCCGCTCCAGTGCAGACAAGCCAACCGGCGGGTCGCCCATGAGAATTCCGGTCAGGTCGCGTGGCGGCATAGATGCGCGGCGGTAGCGGTCCTCAAACATTTCGGGTGATGGGCGAAATATTACAGCGCCATCGTGGTTATAAATGCGCTCCTCAGATTCGCGCGTTTTGATGCGGCGGTTTTCGTTATATGTCTTGCGCCACTGTGCGCGCTTTTCTGGCCCAGCCCGGCGCAGCTTGATATGCACTTCAACAGCATAGGTTGTGCGGCCTACAAGCTCCGCAATCTCGGCAATCGAATGATGGCTGCCGTACATATTCCAGACCAAATCGCTTTCTTCCTTGGTCCAACGAGCGCCCGCGTTTTTCATCGCACATACTCACAGATCAGACGGTGTTGCAGGCAGTATGACGACGAACCAGACTTCGGTTTGCCGCAAAACATGTAAGGGAGATCATCACCATGCGGGAAACGGCAGTGGTGATCTTCCAATTCCTCGAATGAAACGCGGCCTTCAAAAACCGTGGCGGATTTTTCAGGCTCCAGACAAATTGCATCCATCACACCCACCCCTTTGCGATGCCGTGAATGACAAAACAAATCGAGATAACGACGCTCACCGGGAACAGGATCATGAGCGAGTCGTAGAAGTTCTGACGGAGATGATTGTTCATCGCTGGCTCCGGCGCAGAAGAAGCTTGCTCTGCCGGATCAACGCCCGCAGATGAAGCTCTGCGCGAAGGCGCATAAGGTATGATTGGAATATGCCCCACATCATTTGCCCCCATTGATTTTCAGTTCAGGCGCGATCCACAGTGCCAAGCGCGCGAATGACGTGGACAAGCGCAGCAGTTTCTTTCCCAGATAGATGCGGATTTTGGTCATTCCCTGCCCCGACAACAGATTGATAGATTTCAACAAGCTCCTGCGCTTCTGCCTTGGCTTTTTGCGAAGCCGATAGAACGCCAACCGCGACCGAGAACTTTGGATCGGTCATTTCCCCGTAGTACAGCGCCTTGATCTGGCGACTTGTCGTTCCGGCGCGACGTGCAGCACGTGACAGCCAGCTCTTGCGATTGCCCTCGAACGGACCCGCAAAGCTCTCAATCTCGCTACGCCAATCAACAACCGTACTCATTCCGTTTTTCGTCCTACTTTTCCGCTCCATCGGAATTCCCTCGTGCTTAGTTGCAAGCACTGGAAGGCTGGAACGGATGAACTACTCAGATACTCAAATCAGCGATGCATGGAATGTGTTGTTCCAAGCATCAGACGAACTAAAGAGCCTGATCCGGCGGCAACCGGCGCAGGTGATTGATTTTCAGAGAGAGAAAGAGAAACGCGAAAACTTTCGACAAACTCGCGCGAGTTTCGCGAAGTGAACTCACACTGCAACGCGCAAAAAGATTCATTTTGCGGTGAAGAAAAGCTGTGCAATCATTCCAACAGGCAGGTTGGGAGTTGCGGGCATGGGCAGTGGCGATCTGATCGAGCCGTTCGCGGTTCAGGAATTTTTCGTTGATGGATTCGACGGCTTCCATGTTCTTGGCGGAACACTCAGATGCACTGGATACAAGCTGCAACCACTCAACCAAACGAACGGCGATCCACTCAAGGTTGCAGTTGTGAAACTCGTTGTTCCATACGGCGGCGCATCCGAAGCAGCACATAGAACCGAGGCCGCCCTGAGCGGCCTTTCTATTGTCTGCGAAAGGAAAGGAGTTGGGTTGAAAGGCATTCATTGATGCGCTCATGACGCATCTCCGAAGATTGCTTTGTGGCTCTCGATGAGATCGGGGCGTAATTCCTTGGCCGGAACGCCCAGAACCCTCGAAACCTCTGGCAGCTTTCCTTCGCCTATCTTGCCGGTTCGCTCCCAGCGCAAGACAGTAAATCTAGACACATCGACCAGACGCCCGAACCCCGCCTGCGAAAGCGTAGGGTTTTGGTTCAATCTAAATTCTTTGACCTTCGTGCCTGCGTCCATTCCTCATTTGTAACCCTAGATGTCACACCCTGTCAATAGGAGAGTGACGACAGCGGTCACAGATATTTTCGGAATGTGAGCGATAATGTCACTTATGATCGAGCGAATCCGCAAAGGGGCGAAAGCCCACGTTTATCTCCGCGAGTGGCGGGAGCACCTGCACCTGCGGGCGGTTGATATGGCGGAGCGCCTTGAGATTGAGCGAGAGTCCTATTATCGGCTGGAGCGCAATCCCAAGACTCTCAGCGTGGCCGAAGTGGTCGAAATTGCCGATCATATGGGTATAGACCCCCAGCGCCTCTGGGAGCCTCCGCCAGAGCGCGATGCCCCTCCCCGCATCAGCCTTGATGCCATCGTTAAAGACGCCCCAGAGGCCCAAATAGAGGGCTTGGCGGACATGCTGCGGAAAGTGGTCGGCGGCGGCAAAAAATAGGCGGGCACACCATGCTGGAACGTCTTTCTAACGTCATTTATTGGGGCCTTAGCGCCTGCGGTCTATTAGTCGCCGGTTTGGGAGCCTTCCTGCTACTGGCGGAACCCAATAAGAATGGAGCCATCCCCGTCACCGTCGCCTTTTTGGCTTTCGGCGCACTGCTTTGGCTAGTTGGCCGCGCCGCCAGGTACGTTTTGGCCGGGAAATAATCCATAATTTGCCAATCTCGGCTGTAACTATCTGAGATACATCACGAATAAAATGTGACTTCTGCTGTCACTTTCTGCTTGACGTGTAACTGCCAGTGTTACATACTGCTCCCATCAGATCGGGAGAGCAGCCAATGGCTACGGGGACAAAATCAAAGCTTCTGAAGTTTGATGTGCTGAACCGTTGGGGCGGTGAGGTTCAGTTCTCCGCCGAGATTGATTGTCATGCGGACGCCCTGCCGTCTGTGAAGCTAGGCTTGGCAGTAAAGTGGGCTGTCAAGAACGGCGCGAACCTCCGCAGCGCGGACCTCCGCAGCGCGGACCTCCGCAGCGCGAACCTCTACGGCGCGGACCTCTACGGCGCGAACCTCTACGGCGCGAACCTCTACGGCGCGAACCTCTACGGCGCGAACCTCCGCAGCGCGGACC